>Ga0155195_110_pt1 | contig 32661 bp, 28 predicted proteins | sample RifCSPhighO2_02_FD_106163 | JGI IMG/M metagenome (GOLD analysis project Ga0155195, IMG submission 106163) | Alphaproteobacteria bacterium RIFCSPHIGHO2_02_FULL_46_13
CTACTACCCCTATTTCAAGCATCACCCCACCTCCCCAGAGGCCAGAGCCGAGGCCAGAAAGCAGAAAAACGCCAAAAGAAAACCAAAAAAGACCAATCACCTCTACGAGGTCTTTGACTATTTCACCAAACTCGGCGAAGAATGGGAAAAGACATGCCCGCGTTTTACTTGACGTTGATAAATCTGCACACGAATCTTTTTCTTCTCTTGCACGCAGAGTCATCGTTGGATTAGACTTACTTATTGATTCGTCACACGAGTCGATTTGAAAAGCACATTTCCCCATAGAAAAAATTCGAATACCTTATCTTTGCAACCGATACACCCTCGGCAGGAGACCTCTTCAATATGATTAACATCAGGATGAATAACGTGACCCCAGATTCAAAAAAACTCTCACCAAAAATCGCCGTGATCGGCGTCGGTGGTGCGGGTGGTAATGCCGTCAATAATATGATCACCTCCAATTTAAACGGAGTTGAATTCGTTGTCTGTAACACAGACTCCCAAGCTTTGATCGGAAGCCTCGCCGAACATAAAGTTCAACTCGGCGCCATCGTGACCGAAGGTTTGGGCGCAGGTGCAAAACCGGAAATCGGTCGCGCCGCCGCTGAGGAAAGCCTCGACGATGTGATGCAATATTTAGAAGACGCCAACATGGCCTTCATCACAGCCGGTATGGGTGGTGGAACTGGTACTGGCGCAGCCGCAGTGATTGCAAAAGCTTGCCGTGAACGTGGCATTCTGACCGTTGGTGTGGTGACCAAACCTTTCCACTTCGAAGGCACTCGCCGCATGAAAATGGCTGAGGAAGGTTTGTCCGAATTACAAAACTACGTTGATACACTTATCGTTATTCCGAACCAAAATCTGTTCCGTGTTGTGAATGATAAAACAACATTCGCTGACGGCTTTAAAATGGCTGACTCCGTTCTTCAATCCGCTGTACGTGGCGTGACTGACTTGATCGTCATGCCGGGTCTCATCAACCTTGACTTCGCGGACATCCGTTCCGTGATGCAGGAAATGGGCAAAGCCGTGATGGGTGCAGGTGAGGCAACTGGCGACAACCGAGCGATTGAAGCGGCAGAAAAAGCCATCAGCAATCCGTTGCTCGATGACGTATCAATGAAAGGCGCCAAAGGCGTTATCGTCAATATCACTGGCGGTTATGATATGACCCTCTTTGAAGTGGACGAAGCTTGTAACCGCATCCGTGATGAAGTTGACCCAGATGCCAATATCATCTTCGGCTCGACCTTCGACGAAGCATTAGAAGGCACAATCCGCGTATCTGTTGTAGCAACCGGTATCGAAGCAAACACAGCACGCGCAACAACACCTATTGGTGCTCGTGGTTTGGTTGGTGCAGTATCAGCCCAACCGATTGGCGCTCGCGCTTCACGCTTTGAACAAGCACGCCCGGCTGCGTCCCGCGTTCAAGAACGTGCGCAAGAACAACGTGCCGCAGAAGCCATTGCAAATGTTGCCCCTGCGCGTGCGTCATTCCCTAAAAACGTATCTTACGCACCTGTTGCGCAACAACCATACCAAGAAATGGAAGTTGCCCCTCAACAAGTGTCCTATCAAGCAGTGGCTCAAGCTGAACCAAACTATGCTCGCGGCACAAGAATGGGCGATGCCTATATTCCTCCACAACCGATGGAAGTTGGCGGCAATAACGGTTATGCTTCCCAGATGTCCCAACAGGCACCTGTTCAGGCGCAACCAACCTACTACGCTGAAGAGCCACAACAATATGCAGCTCCACAAGCATCTGCGCCAGCTCAAGCTCGCCGCAAATCACCATCCTTGTTCGAACGCATCACCAGCGGCTACCGCCGTGTTGAAGCCAGCATCGAATCCTTCTCAAATGAAGGCGATGATTTCGGTGGAGTCCCACAACAAGGTCAACAACAACGCACCCAACAACGCGTTGTGCCAACGGTATCCGCACCAGTGGCTCAAAACACTGCTGCCCCTGCCCAAGGCCGCCTGAATATCGATACCCCATCAGCGGCGAAAACCGAAGAAGACGAATTGGATATTCCAGCGTTCCTTCGCCGTCAGACAAGCTAATGGCCTATAGACAAATAACAAAAACCCGCCGATTGGCGGGCTTTTTATTACCAGATTTTTAAATTATTTTTTCCAAGGCTCCAACATCGCATAAAGCGCAATCCCTGTTGCCACCGAGAGATTAAGACTATCCGCCCGACCATTCATCGGCAAACGGATGCAAGTGGTTGTGATTTCACGCAGGGCATCGGACAGCCCCATCTGTTCATTCCCCATCAAGAGTAGGATCGGGCCTTTCGGTGTCACTTCGCGGAAATCGACCGAGGTCTGGAGGGTTGTACCGATCACATCGCCCGCCCATCCTTTGCGCCATTCAATAAAATCATCGCGCGTTGTCTGGACAATCGCCACGGAAAAAACTGAACCCATCGTGGCGCGCACTGCCTCAACCGAATAAGGATCACAACATTGCTCAACAAGGATCACACCGTCAGCACCAATCGCATCCACAGTACGCAAAATCGTGCCCAAATTCCCGGGGTCGCGCACCTGTTCCAATACGACCCAGCATTTTGATTTTTGAGGGTCAACATATTTCAAACTGCTCAAGCGTTGTTCGAACACACCGATGACCGATTGAGGGTTATCTTTATGCGATAATTTCGCGAGAATTTCTGATGTAACTTCCATCGCCAGACCTTTGCATTTCTCGCAATACTCAACGCATTTCTGAAGCTCGGGTTTCTCTGCCGACTCCGCATGAAACGCAATATATTTAAGTGTCGCGCCCAGCTCAACACCTTCAATAACGGAACGCAACCCCTCAACAATAAAGAGGCCGGTTTCCTTCCGCCGTTTGCGCATCTCTAACGCTTTAATATCCTTGATAATCGGATTGGAGGGGGACGAGATAAGTTTGGCAACCATAATTTATACAGACCATCTGGAATAAAGGGATGTCGAGAGGAAACGATTTCCGCTCTCTTGTTTAATAAGGAGTTCACCATATTCGACCGCGCCGCCCTTGTCCGCCGTCACGTCCGACATGATGTTGGACAATGTGACCGATGACAAGCGCATCGCATAGGCGGTGAGGATCATAAAGGACGGGTTGTCGGATAATAATGACGCACAGTCGGTTAAGAACGGCGTCAAATCTTCTTCGATCTGCCAACGCTCTCCATCTGGCCCGCGTCCGAATTTTGGGGGGTCCATGATGATGCCGTCATATTTACGGCCACGGCGAATTTCACGGGCAACGAATGCTTTTGCATCATCGCAAATCCATCGGATAGGTTTATCCTGCAACCCACTGGCCTCTTGATTATCCTTGCCCCATTGGATGGCTTTTTTAGAGGCGTCCAGATGAGTGACAGTCGCACCCGCTTGTGCCGCCGCCAAGGTCGCCGCGCCCGTATAGGCAAACAGATTTAAAATATTGAGGGGGCGGTTGGCCTTTTTAATTTTCTCATTCACCCATTGCCAATGGGTCAATTGTTCGGGGAATAACCCCATATGACGAAAGGACATCAAACGGCAGATAAAACTCACCCCGTTCCAGCTCACAGGCCATGCGTCAGCAACGTCATGGTGAATGCGCCACTTACCCGTCTCGGAATCCTCGCCACCGCTATCGGTGAACGTGGCATGGGCATTGGCCCATTGTTCTTCGGGCAGGGACGGTGTCCATAAGGCTTGAGGCTCCGGACGATCCACGATGATTTTGCCATAACGTTCGAGTTTCCGGCCATGACCAGAGTCCAAAAGGGCGTAATCGCCCCAAGATTCGGCGACCAAAGGATTAATAAGGGGGGTAATGCTTGCTTTCATAAAAAATGACTTTATAGATAGTTTTCGGCTTAAACAAGAATTTAAGGATGTTTTGAATGCCAGAAAACGCTGAATCACGACCAGAACCGCGTATCGGAATTTACGCAGGAACATTTGACCCTATTACCAAAGGTCACCTGCATATCATCAAACGCGCTAGCAAGTTGGTGGACCATCTGATCGTGGCGGTTGCCAATAACCAGAAAAAAGGCCCCCTCTTCTCGATTGAAGAACGTCTGGACATGGCGCGGACAGATATTGCTAACCTGCCAGACAAGCACTGCCCGATTACGGTTGAGACGTTTGAAACGCTCCTAATATCCTACGCGCGGGCGAAAAATGCAACTTGCCTGTTCCGTGGCCTGCGCGCTGTATCCGACTTTGAATTTGAATTCCAAATGACGGGGATGAACGCAAAATTGGCTCCCGACATCGAAACCGTTTTTTTGATGGCCTCGGATAAGTGGCAATTTGTTTCTTCGTCATTTATCAAGGAAATCTGCTCTCTTGACGGGGATATTAGCGAATTTGTGACCCCGTCCGTTGAAACGCGTCTCCTGAAAAAATTTAAATCCTAGCCTCTAGAAACCCTTGGAAAATAAGGGTTTTAGAAAAAAATTGGTAAAATAGTAAATAAATACAATTCTTTACTTGACGAAAGCAGAGTCCTTCCGTATTTTACCCCAACTTTCAGCCCCCCAAGCTAAAAGAATCACGCAAGTGAAATACCGGATGGGAAATTAAAATGACCGTGTAGCTCAGCCGGTAGAGCAACTGACTTTTAATCAGTAGGTCGCGGGTTCGAGCCCCGCCGCGGTCACCATCTTTCTTCTTTTTCAATCGCTCGGTTGTTTTTTATGTGTTTTGGATCAGAAATCCCAAAGCATCAATATCTGCGTTGGTCAGATATTTTTCATTTAATAAATGTGGCAAGAAATGGCGACGAAATTCTTTGAGGAGGATTTCTTGGTCGTTGGTATAGGTGTAGCCATATTGTTTTAATGCGCCATAGAAATCATCAATTTCAAATGATGCGGAATAGTTTGCATCGGGCATTAAACCTATTCCCGCCTCTGCCAATTTTTTCCATGGGAATTTTTCGCCCGGGTCTAATTTGCGTCCGGGAGCAACATCGGAATGTCCCAGAATATTTTTATGCGGGATATTATGTCGGGTGCGAATATCTTTGATCAGGTCAATGACCGCATCAATTTGCAAAGGGATAAATTCTTCAAAATCATATTCGTGACCAGTGTTCCAGATTTCAATGCCGATGGATGCAGAATTCACATCGGTAATATCGCCCCATGAGGCGCGCCCCGCATGCCATGCGCGGCGATCTTCATCGACAAATTTATGAATGCCGCCATAGCCGTCAATCATGTAATGCGGTGAAATGCGCCCGATGGAATCGGACGGCGCATCATCACAAAAACGAAGCCGCGCTTCCTCGGATGTCAGTGTACCGGTGTAATGAATAATAATCATCGAAGGCGATTGCCCGCCCGCGCGTTCATCAGAATTTGGCGATGGGCAGGGAATAAAATTCATGGCGCTCTCTTCTACCAATTCTCACGAAGCCAGAGCTTGGCACGTTGCCAGATTGTCCCCGCTTCGACCGTTGCCATGATTTCCGCAGGCATTTCATTAAACCGTTCTGTAACGTAATGGAGCAACCCTGCCGTTGCCGAAAACGCAGGGCCACTGACCGCATCGGGAAGACCTTGCAACCTGATTGGACGACCCAAGCGCACTTGTTTCTCGAGATATTTTTGGGAGAGTTCGCGAAGTCCCGGGATCTGGCTCGCGCCGCCTGTGAGTACGACGCGGCGACCAGCAATCGGCCCAAGGCCGCTATCAATCAGGCGGGAGCGTACCAGCTCCATCGTCTCTTCAATCCGTGGAGCAATAATGCTGACCAGATAGGAACGGGGAACATGGTTCGGGCTCAAGCTATCTTCCTCACCCAACGGGGGCACATCGATCAAATCTTTTTCATCGGTCGCGGTTGCAATCGCACTTCCGTATAATGTCTTCATGCGTTCAGCGGCGTGGATGGAGGTTGTGAGTCCGCGCGCAATATCGTTGGTCACATGTTGCCCGCCAACGGGAATCGCATCTGTATAAATCAGCTCACGTCCGTAAAAGACAGCGATAGAGGTTGTACCGCCGCCCATATCGACAACAGTACAACCCATATCCATTTCATCTTCGACAAGGCACGCAAGCCCCGCCGCATAAGGTGTGGAGCAAAGGGCGGTAATATCAAGGTGGGAGGATTGAATACAGCTCGCCATATTTCGGAGTGGCGCGATATTGCCCATCACCATATGGACATCGACATCCAGATGTTGACCATATAGTCCGCGCGGTTCTTTAATCCCCTCATGCCCGTCAATACGGTAAGCGGTCGGGATGGTGTGGATCAGTTCGACATCATTGCCGACCACCTGATCCTGCGCCTTGGCCAGCGCGCGGCGAATATCATTTTCGGTGACGGCAGAACCAAGAATTTGTACGCCCATATTCATGAGGCGGGAATGGGAATGGGTTGCGGGAACATTCACAATCACTTCGCGGAGCGGATAACCTTTGGTGACATCTGCTGCCATATTTTCTGCGGCATGAACGGCTTGCTTAATCGCGCCTTCGGCTAAGTCCAGATCAACAACAGTGCCAGATTTAATCCCTTGTGAAGCCTGATGCCCGATACCGATTAAATCAATATTGCCGATGTCGTCACGGATACGCGCGATGAAACAAGCGATCTTGGTTGACCCGATGTCCAACGCCGCTATCACTGACCCTTTTGGATGAAATTGTTTACTCATTAAACCCACCCCTTAAATATTTTTCTGAGGGTGATAGGATGCTTGGTATTCTTCGACTGCGCCCGGTTCGGTCTGCACCACAATCCGCAATGGGTCGCGTAAATCGATTGATTGGATTTTACGGTCCATCAATTTCGCCTCGCCCTGCGCGCTCGCTAAACGGCGGACAGCTTGGCCTAAATCATCTTCGGGTAATTTTACGGACACACCGTTTTTCAAATATAAATCCCAACGGCGACCACCAATCCATTTGGCGGATTCAACGCGCGATCTTAAATCAGGTTCAACGGTGATCATGGATACTAAATCTTTCGCCTGTTTTGGCGCGTCATCCCCCACCAGAATCATCAGGTTTTTAAAACGTCCCAGATTCCCGTCAGATAAAACTTCGCCCTCAGAATCAATCACCGATAATTTACCTTGATGTTGCCACAAGGCCATCGGGCGGCGCTCTTCCAGACGGATGGCAATCGTGTCCGGCAAATGACGTTCAACAATTGCCGACTTGACCCATGTCACATGTTCCAATTTATCCTTAATCGCGTCGATATCGGGCTCGAAAATCGATTGGCCTTTTTGAATATCGACGATGTATTTCAGGGCTTGGATATTTGCGTTCTGGCGCCCCTCCACCACAACATTTTGAACTTTGAATCCACTCTCAACCATCTGGGCATGAACACTACGCATCATTCGTCCTTCGATCTGGTCAAAATAGCCTGATGATGAAGCATAGGCAAAACTACCGATCACAATCCCCGTCACCGCAACCGCCAGACCAACACGTTTCGCCCAGTATTTTAACTGAGCATGTTGACCCGCGCGGCGGTTCATAATGGTTGTTCTGCGAGTTCCGGTTTTTGCCATGACTTTTTTATATTATAGAAAATAGTTGCGAACGGGCGAAAGCCCCTTAAAGAAGATTTACATTATACATTGAAATCACGAATTCCAAGGAATTTATTTTACACTTATTTTGGATTTATTTTGCGTTTATTTTGTGAGGCGCGTGTATATACTAAACCTTATGTCCAAATCTGATTCCTCTCTTAAAATTGCGGTTCTGTGTGGTGGCCCTTCACAAGAACGTGGTATTTCCCTCAATTCTGCGCGTTCGGTGATTGATCATCTGACGGATGACCATATTGCCGTTATCCCCTTTTACGTTGACCCGCATCTTAATTTTTATGAATTGTCGCGGTCACAAATTTATTCGAACACGCCGAGCGATTTTGACTTTAAATTGGCCGATACCCATAAACGCCTTGATGAAGACGGGCTGGGTACACGCCTGAAGGATTTTGACCTGATATTCCCCGCCATCCACGGAGCATTTGGTGAAGACGGAACTGTCCAGCAATTGATGGATGATTATGACCTGCCTTATGTCGGATCACCCGCCGAGACTTGCCGCAAGATGTTTAATAAAAACCGTGCGGCGTTTCTGCTTCGCAAGGCTGGGTTTCCGACATTGCCCTCCGTCACCCTCCGCCAAGGCAACCCGCATAACCGCGAAATGGTTGAGAAATTTTTTGCCGACAATAAATTATCCCGCGCCATCATAAAACCATCTGCGGGTGGATCGAGCATCGGCGTGTTTTCCGTGACCTCCGCTGACGAAGCCATGTCAAAACTCGAGAATAATATTTTCTCGAAAGAAATTGATTCATCAGGTTTATTAGAACCATTTTGCGAAGGACGCGAATTCACCGTCATCATCCTGCAAAATGATGCGGGTGAACCTGTCGCGCTTATTCCCACCGAAATCAGTATGAGTTATGCGGATAACGCCATTTTTGATTTCCGCCGTAAATATCTGCCGACCAATATGGTGTCATACCATTCCCCGCCACGCTTTACAGACAGCCAGATTGCAGAGATTCAAAAAAATGCCGAAAGCATTTTCAAATTGCTCGGCATGCGCGACTTTGCGCGTCTTGACGGGTGGTTGATGCCCGATGGAAAAATCTGGTTTTCTGATTTTAACCCTATATCGGGCATGGAGCAAAATTCATTCATGTTCCAGCAAGGGGCGCGGATTGGTCTGTCGCATGTGGACATGATCCGCATGGCGGTGCGTTCCGCCTGTCGCCGCCACAATCTTACAATCCCCGAAACGCCTGTTCTATCCGGCGCACGCAAAAAAGTGCGCGTATTATTCGGCGGTCAATCTGCTGAACGTCAAGTATCATTGATGAGCGGTACAAATGTCTGGTTAAAACTCCGCGCGTCCAAAGAGTTCGAGGCAGCGCCTTACTTCCTCTCCCCCTCTGGGCAAGTGTGGCAAATTCCTTATATGTTCTGCCTGTTCCACACGATTGAAGAAATTGTTGAAAGCTGTAAGAACGCGCACGATATTATCTCGAGACTCGAAGAGCTTGCGCCCAAAGTGCGCGCCCGTTTGGGACTCTCCCCCACCGTCACCTTCCCGCAACCTGTTCCGCAAGACCTGACAGATTTTATTGCCGATGCAAAATCCGATGATGCTTTTGTGTTTCTGGGGCTGCATGGCGGGATTGGTGAAGACGGCACCATTCAAGCGATGCTTGATAAGGCTGGCGTTCTTTATAACGGCTCCGGCTCTGTTGCCTCTGCCCTTTGTATGGATAAGAATGCGACAGGAGCCGCAATTACGGCGGCGAATATTCCGCATGTATCGACTGCGCTTAAACGTGCCGTGCGTATTCCCGAAGATTTTAAAAATTATAAAAATGATGATTATCTTTCTTTTTGGGACGGGCTCTGTACCGCCCTCAAAACCAAAAGCTTTATCATTAAACCTCAATCAGACGGCTGTTCTGCGGGGGTTATTCATCTTCGTTCTGCAAAAGATATTCAAACCTATGTTGACCTTTTGAAAGACAATGCGCCGTTCATTCCCGCAGGAACTTTCCATGGACAAAAGGAACTGGTCGAGATGTCGCGGTCTGGATCAGCATCCTATTTAATCGAATCTTTTATCGAGACAGATGCCATTCGCATCAATCACACCACACTTTCCTATCAGGAAAAACAAGGCTGGGTCGAATTGACCGTTGGTGTCTTGACCAATGTTTCCAAGGGTGAATTTTATACACTCAACCCGTCCATCACCGTCGCCGAAGGCGATATGTTATCGCTTGAAGAAAAATTTCAGGGCGGGACAGGAATCAATATCACCCCTCCACCCGAATCGATTCTTACCAAAAAACAATGTGATCATTTGCGGGGTTCAATTGCAAAAGTTGCCAAAGCCTTGGGGATTGATAATTACGCGCGCATCGACCTGTTTTATAACCGCAAAACAGATGACGTGATCGTGATTGAGGCCAATACATTGCCAGGGCTAACCCCCGCCACTGTGATCTATCATCAGGCCTTGGCAGAGGTTCCGCCCCTCTTCCCGACCGAGTTTTTAAGCCTGCTGATCCACAGAAAGATTGGCTTATAAATTTTATTAAGAATCATTCTTAATTGATGTTGACAATCATTCTCAATTGGATATATTTGCCCCCATCGGACAAACCGACGGTAAATATATAAAAAATTGAGGATGTAAAATGTCAGTAGTTACAATGAATTTCCCTGAAGAATTTCCTGAACTTGCAGGTATATGCCAAGAGGCCTTCGTTACCTCCGCCACATCAGGCACACTGCCTGAATGTTCATTACGCACAACCCCTTCCTATGGCATCGTGACCATGGAAGATGGTGAAGTCAGTCAGGGGGCAAAAAAAACTTCTGCTGAGGCCGCATTTATCCTTGCGCATCTGGATGAAGAGCCCGTGCCCACTCCTGCTCCTGCCACACCGTCAACGCCACCGCGATGCATACCAAACCATCGCCCTTGCAATGGTGAGCCAGCTTATTGCTGCTAAAAATAATTCTATTTCTTCGTTTGGCGATATTCGGACGGAGAAATGTTCATCACATCTTTAAAAACGCGATTGAAAGTCGGCAATGATGAAAAGCCGACTTGTTCAGCAATCACCTGCATCCCTGCATCTGTTTGCTCCAGCAGTTGGAGGGAATCCCTGATCCGTAGCTCATTAATCAACTGGGGCAATGACTTGCCGAAATGGCTACTCACAATCCTTGATACATTGGCCTCGGAGACATTCAATTCACGCGCCAAATCTGCGCGTGAGAAATTAGCCTCTTGATAGACTTTATCCAACTCTAACAGCCCCTTGATTCTACTGACAATTTCTTCATCGTCCTTGGAAAGTATTTTCTCAACCTTTACTTTCTCGACCAATTTGACGGATTGAGGATATATCCTCAGCAGACTTGTCGAGGCCAGATAGACCATCCCGATCCCCAACACATCACGTATCAATATAAAATCTGCACCTTCAATATACCCCGATACATTCAAAAGCGTTGAAAAAATAATCAAGATATTCATCACAACGAAAGACACAATCAGCCAGTATCTTTCGTTCTTGGTATGTTTATCATCACGCAAATCTGCAAACGATCTTCGCCCCGCCCAAAGTGCCAGAAAACAAAGACAGCCAGATATGCTCCCCAATGTCATCAGCACATCTGAACTCCGCAAAAAGCCGTAACCCACAATCCCTGCAATCACTGGTAAGACAAGAGTCATCCAATAAGCACGACTTGGCAATCTTCCGAAATCTGCGACTTGACCAATCAGCAACGCAGAAAAAGCGGGCAACGAAATCCACAAGAAATTCCTGATCAATTCAGCATGCGGCCATTCCTTAAACCTCGGCACACCAAAATCTGCGGTAAAGGATAAGGCCAGAATGGTGAAACACATAAACGGCACAATCACATTCCGGATATGCCCCGCCCTGAATAAAATATAGACAATCAAATAAACGGATTGCACCAGCCCCATCAGAGCCAGCACATCCGCAAAATTAAAATTCTCTGTCATGGTTTTACGTTTTCACACAGAGGGTTTGTCTTCCTCTGCTCTGGGGTTATCAAATGGTTACATATTTGATCAACCATATAATTAATTTCAACGGGGTCAAGCCCTTGCTTCTGGTTTTGAAGGGCATCGAGCATCATATTATAGGCCATTTCTTTCTCACCCATTTTACTGGCCAGAATAGACCTCATCTGCAATGGCCATGCAGGCATTCCAGGCTTATAAGTTTTCTCTAATTCCTCCGCCAATTCCATGGCAAGCTCGTTATTTTTCATTTTATGATAAGCTAGAAAAACAGCCTGCCCCAAATATCTCCATTTATCTGGCTCTGAATACGTGCCGATACGACGCAAATAATTTATGACCGGCATTAATTGTGACGGGTCTTGGCTTCCCCCAAAATAATAGGCCGCCAAGAAAGGAACATAATCCGACTTTGAATTGAGACTATCTGTCAGATCAAACCATGTCCCCAGATTCTCGTAATTATAATCTTTGAGGGCCTGTACCTGCCCCGCATCATTTCCAAAACTTTGTAATGTCAAAGCCATTGAGCGATACGCCAATTCTGTATCCCCAAGGAAGGCAGCTGTCGTCCCAACAGTTGATGGGGCAAGCGGTACATTCGCCCATTCAGGAATACGCGGTGATGTATAAAACCAGACAGCCAGATTGAGAAGCAATGCCCCTAGAAGAACAAGATAATCAATATGTTGGCGGAGTTTGTTCATTAAAATTGTCGCCGACGCAGATCAAGCCATGTTGCAATACAGGCTAATGAAAGAAACGCAAACCCTTGCACCACAATAAATATCCAAGACGAGAATGTACCGCCGCCATAAATCAACCATGATGTTTGCGCCAAAAGATCAAGGCGCGGAAAAATCACAGAGATCACAGAGAATAAATGGCCCAAGCCATTCATCACATAGCCCTGAATGGTATCAGGGTTGGGGTTATGATGCAAAATAGAGAGCAATTGCCCCATCAATCTGGCCAATATATAGAACCCGAATGTTGCCATCCCCGCCGTCACAGGACTTGATAAAACCATCGAGAAAAAGAATGCCACATTCACAACAATCATCAATTCAAAGGTAATCCCGAAACACCACAGATAGAAAGATGAATGGACATCATAATGGTATGCAACGACAGACATAATCAGGGAAATAAAGATACCAGATACAATCGTTAGAATAGAAAACGCCAAAACATGAGAACCGACAAAAGAAACTTTTGAGATCGGTCTGGTCAACAGAAACTCTACGTCACGGGAATCAAATGATCGCCTGACATAAAAAACTGTAAAAAGCGTTAGACCCAAGAGGGCAATAATTCGCAATCCACCAGCCATATAAGTCAGGATAAACTGGTTCTGCTCAACGATTGCGGCTGATCCGGAAAAAACTGACAAACAAACGCCCAAAATGGACATGGCGGCAATTCCCCACAATAACTTGTCACGAATAGCCGCCGTCAATATATACTTAGTCAGAATAAGTGACATACTCAATCACCAATTCCTATAATTTATCAGGTCTACGATCTTGTGAAAAGACGCGGTAAAGGTCTTTATCTGTTTGGTGGATGCTGTCTCCCGGATTATCCAAAATTGTAGCCTTGATAAAAACAACCAATTCTTTTTTGGAGACTTTGTCCCCTTGATTTCTAAATAAGCCCCCCAGAACAGGCACTTCACTTGCAACAGGAACCCCATCTTGGTTAGATTGAGTTATGTCTTGCAAAAGCCCCCCCATTACCATCATTTGTTTATCACGCAAATTCAAAACAGAATCTGTTTCCTGAACATTCATCACAGGGATTGCGTTGGTTGCTCCTGCTGCATTGTTCAGCGCCAATGTAGGGTCATTCACAAAATCTACAATTTTTGTAATGGTTGGGCGAACCTGCATGGAAATTGCCCTCCTATCCAAATCAATAGACGGAAGGACGTTAATCATCACACCTTCAGGAACTGTTTTGATAGTTGCGTCAAAAGTTGCAGGTGTATTTCCAGCCGTAGCACTAGTTACACCAGGAGTCACCTCAATCTCAAAATAAACCTGATTCTTAGCAACATTCAAAACCGCAGATTGATTATTTAGAACCGATAGTCTTGGGCTGGCCAAAGCATGAACAGTTCCGAAACGGGATAGAGCGGACACAAAAGTTGATAAATCAGTCCCATTAAATCCAAAGCCAACAAATGAACCGCTCGCCGGATTAAGGTCTGGAGCTGTTGTATTCGCACGGAAATCGAAATCACCTATCGGCCTTAAGAGATTCCAATCAATCCCCGCAGCAAATTCATCACTAAGCGTTACTTCGAGAACCTTTGCCTCAATCAATACTTGTGATGTAGAGGTACGGCGCAAATCCTCGATATAAGAAGCCACCTGTTTATGAAGACGCTGATTGGCATAAACAGAAATAATACCAGCCTGCTTGTTGATTGAGTAAGCTGGTGTAAATTGCACTGCATTTGCCCCCCCAACAGACGTTCCAGTAGCCGCAGCCGTTGGCAAAGATTCAACTTTCAACACAGGGGCTTGCGCAGGTACAACAGGCTTAGACGACAAAGGTTGTGGAGCTGCGGCAGTCTCAGCGGCAGCAGTTGTCGATGTAGCAGACGGAGTTTCCGCCGTTACTGGAGGATTAGCTGTCGTTGTGGATGATGCATCCGCTGTTGCGGCTGCCGAATCCGCCGCAGGAGATGGCGATGCTAATGCTGTATCGGATGGAAGAGATACGGGCGATGATACATAATCTTCTGTTCCCGCTTGCGGAACAGTTGAAGACAATGCGGACGCATCAATAGGCGGCACGGGCGGCGTCACAGGATTGCTGGACGTTAAAGAAATCGCTGGATCTTCATTAGTTTTCAAGTAGCTGGGGGACGCATTTGAAGCCAAAATTTGTTTCAAGTTTGCATCCAGCTCCCCCCAGAAATCACCTTCGGATTTGCTGGAAATATCAAATTTAGAACCTCCTCCAGATTTAGCATCCCCACTCGACGAAATGGAAACATCTGTATTAATAGTGCTATTATTACCGCGAACGATGTTTAAGAAATCGATTTTATAATTTTTACTATACGGAGTATCAAGCTCAATACGAATAGTGTTGTTATCAAACTTGTAACGCAAACCTGAAATTTCGCAAATTCTATCAATCACTTCATCAAGGGGTCTGTTTCTGGCAGTAAAGATGATCGAGCCACTGATTCTTGGATCAAGCTCAATATCATAATCTGCCTGTTTCGACAGTTCGAAAAGCGCCTCTCTTAAAGGAATGCTCTGGTTGATTGACAATGAAACAAGTGGCGAAGATTTTAAGCTTTGAGAATCGTCAGCCACATAAGATTGAACTTCCGGAATCCCCATGGTATCGCCAGCAGCATCTGCACCAGGAATTTCGCGAGGAGCCATCGCATCGCGATAATCTTGCATCTCGCTATTTGTAGAACGATCTAATTTTGTAAAGTTATTTGCGAGGTCGCACGCGCTCATAGGCAAGAATGCGGATAATGCAAAAAGGCTGGTTAAGGCGGCCTTGCGATTGAAAGACTTGAAAATCATGGCTTTTCTCGTGAACATTGAGCGGTTGATTGGAAAATGGGTAAGGACGTTCTGTTAATTACAACAAAAGGATTCTACATCATTTTTTGAGCTTTTACTATAGGCTATTACTCTGAAATTTTAAGAACGGACGTGTCCATTCCAGATAAGCCCCCAGAATTGCCGCCAATTTTAATTTTTTGAATTTTAAGGCGCATGTCGCTCGGCAAGTCGCTCTGCGAAATAGCCATTTCTTCGGAAATCACACCCTCTTCATACAAACGAATCAACGATTGATCAAAGGTGATCATGCCAGACATTTCATTGGCTCCCATGACCTCGGAAATTTTAGAAATTTTACCATCAACAATCAGATCTCGCACCAAACCTTCGTTCAGCATGACCTCCATAGCTACGGCAAGCCCCCCGTTAATTGTACGAATCAAACGTTGAGAAATAATCGCCCTTAAATTCATAGCCAAGTTATTCCGAATTTGCCCGCCAGATTCCTCAGGGAACATATTTACAATTCTTTCAATAGCTTGGTACGCATTATTCGTGTGAATTGTCGACAGACAAAGATGCCCTGTTTCGGCGGCAGTCAAGGCCTGCTCCATTACCTCGCGGTCACGAATCTCACCAACTAAAATCGCGTCAGGACGCTGCCTCAACGCATTTTTTAACGCTATTGCGTAACTCTCTGTATCTACACCAACTTCTCGCTGCGTGATAACTGATTTTTTATGGTCGTGGAAATATTCGATTGGATCCTCAATCGTCAAAATATGCCCCGACGAATGGGTATTTCTATAGTCTATCATTGACGCGAGAGTCGTTGTCTTACCCGACCCCGTCATTCCAGTCACAAGAATAAGCCCTCGCTTTGTCAAAGCAAGCTTTTCCATGATTTGCGGAAGCCTCAGCTCACTAAAGCTTGGAATTCTTGAAATAATTCGGCGAATCACCAACGCCGATTGAAGCCTTTGCTGGAAGATGTTGACACGGAACCGACCATGAGGCCCCAGATCAATAGCCGTATTCAGCTCCATTTTCATTTCAAAATCACGACGCTGCCTCGTTGTCAAAATATGAGATAGCACATCATTCATTTGCGCCATGTCCATCGCTTTGTCCGATATATAAACCAAAGCATCATCGATGCGCATCGTTGGCGGAACCCCTATTGTTAAATAGAGGTCGGTGGCATTTTTTCGCCCCATTTCAGTTAAATATTTTAATATGATTGGTTCTATCAAAATGAATACCCGCTATCTCCGGCTTCTGCCCCATGAGGGTCTGCGCCCGATGTCATTTTAGATTTCGCATTAGTAGCGGCAGAAACAGCAGGGTCTCTATCCGCACCATCCTCATCTGTCGATTTGGCCAGAACAACTCTTGCCTCATCTTCATCAATTATCCCCCGCTCTAACAAATCATGAACGGAATCCTCCATAGTAATCATCCCATAGCGTGATCCCGTTTGAATCATGGAATACATCTGCGGAATTTGGTTTTCACGAATAAGGTTTCGCACCGCGTTTGTTCCCACCAGAATTTCAAAAGCAGCCACACGCCCTTTGCCCCCCACTTTTTTCAAAAGTGTTTGGGCAACAACCCCCTGCAACGAACTGGCAAGCATCGCGCGAATCATCTCTTTATCCCCTGTCGGGAAAACGTCGATAATACGGTCAACGGTTTTTGCAGCAGAGCTTGAGTGAAGTGTTCCAAAGACCAAGTGACCCGTTTCTGCGGCCGTTAATGCCAAAGAAATTGTTTCATGGTCACGCATCTCCCCCACCAGAATAACGTCAGGGTCTTCACGCAATGAACTTTTCAGAGCTCTTGCAAAGCTGTGCGTATCGTTCCCCAATTCCCTGTGATTGACCAATGACTTTTTGGATGTGTGGAAGAATTCGACAGGATCTTCAATCGTCAGAATATGTTTTGGCTGCGTTTCGTTGATATGATTAATCATCGATGCAAGTGTTGTTGATTTCCCTGAACCTGTTGGCCCTGTCACAAGGACAATCCCCTTTTCAAGATCAGAGAACCGTCTGATGACTGCAGGAAGATCAAGCTCTTCCATCGTTGGCACAACAGATGGAATGGTACGAAAAACAGCGGCAGAACCTTGACGGTTTGTAAACGCATTGACACGAAAACGCGCCTTCTCACCAAATGAAATCGCAAAGTCGAGCTCCATATCTTTCTCGTAATCGGAACGCTGCTCGTCAGTCATAATGGAATATAACATCGCGCGAATAGTCTCGTTCGTCAGAACGTCAGATTTCAATCGTTTGAGACTACCATACACACGAACGATAGGAGGATTTCCTCCACTCAAGTGAAGGTCAGAGGCATCGTTTTGCATCACGAAAGCCAAAAGTTGCGTAATATCCATATTTATCCTCCAGACAGGAAAGGCAATGACACTCTATTCATAGCAATAAATTACAAACGGATAGTAAATTTTTGACAGGGTAGAAGGATTATTATTGCGAAATCCCTCTTCTTTTATCAATAAAGCCTTCATACGTTCTTACTTCCCCATATTAGCGCGTAAAGCAGAATAAATATATTGGAAAAAAAAAGTCCGTAAACATAAAAGGGCGGCCTTGATCGTTGAAGAAGCAACAATATAAAGGCCAACGCAAATGGCAATGTTATAACAAATGCCAATAAGCTAACCGCCCCCCCTCCAGCATAGAACAAACCAACCATAAAGATTGCCCCAACCATTTCAATGAGAGGATAACGCCCTGAAATTTTAGCCTTACAATATCTGCATTTTCCACCCAGACAGACCCACGACAAAACGGGGATTAAATCGAGCACCGACAATTGATGATGACAAGATGGACAGAAAGATCGTGCGGGTTGCCTTCCCCCGCTGGAATCCCGATCAACGATCCAGCTTTTCTGATGGGCAATACGGTAAGCAATAGCACTTGCAAAACTACCAAGACATGCCCCAATCAAGCAGTATGTTAAAACCATCAGAGATGTCAGGATATTGTCCGAACTATCCATGAAGAATTCTAATTTCCACGAATTTGGGCGAGACGATCATAAATTTTTTCCCTTGGGATATTATTCTTGCCATCACCATAGATAGCATCCAATTCCAAAGCTTTTTCGTAATATGAAACAGCCTGAGACGCTTTGCTCGCCTTCTCGGAAATAACGGCCATATTATAAAAATGAAGTGCATTTTTAGGATCCATAGAAGCCGCATCTCCCAAGTAACGCAACGCATCCGCATAATTCCCCGAATCTGCATAAGCTACACCCAATTGGGCAGTAACCGCAGTGTTATTCGGTACCTTCATATGAAGATCGAGCAATTTATTGAGCGCCACAGCAGGATATTGTTTACGGATAAGACCTGCAAGATTGACGATAGCGTCTGTATTATCAGGATAAATATTCAGCAATTCTTCATATGCGGAAATTGCCTGATCTGCAAACCCCATTCTTTGCAACAGAATGGCACGACCAGATAATATTTGTCCGTCACGAGGGTTCAACCTATACAACTCATCATACATTTCTTTTGCCGCATCATAACGACCAAGTTTTACAGCACGATTGGCCGATATAATCTGAGCGGTCAGACTTGTTGTTTCAATCGTGACTCTGTCAGCAGGCCCAGATGGTTGAGGAACTGGCTTTTTTCCCTGCTTATTGACGATAATAATACTCTGATTACCGCCCTTTTTGGGATCCATGGACGGCGCAGGAATATCTTTCAACATCTGACCATTTGGCGAGTCAAAATATTTATTCAAATTCGCATCATCCAAAACTTTTTGTTCTTCTTTCGAAGTCACAATAACCGGCTTTTTATCGTCAGCAATCAAGGTATTCCCTTTTGAAGAATCCTCCACTTTTTCTACTGCACCAGGTTCAGACTTTGGGGCCACCATTGCGGTTGGTGTTGCCGTCACCTGAGGGGCTGGGGCTTTTGCATGGCTCTCATCAACAGCAGCTTCATCCTCTTTATCATTGGTTGGCACAATCACATCAGAGGAAGGATCAACGCTTGTAGTAGTCGCAGTTGAAGGTTTTGCATCAGGCACGGCAGTCGGTTCAGGCGAGGTTGCCACAACAGCAGGCGTAGACTCTGGGACGGGAGCAGCAATCGCCTGAACAGCAGGAGCATCAACTTTTACTAGCGGAGTTTGATCCGGCACTGATTTTGTGGCCTCTATCGTTGGGGCCAGGGCAGGTGCTGGAGTTGTGGTTGGAGTAGATACAACCGGACTTTCTACGAGAGGTGCAGGTGCTACAGCAGATGAATCGACGGTTTTTATATCGCCATCCGGTAATTTCGGAGCCGTATCTAATAAATCATTCGGAGCATCATTCAGTTGGGCATCCGGGACAACAACATCAGACTTCGCCATATCCGCATCAACAACCTGCTGAGGCACAGGGGTTGGCTCTGCACTTTGAGCAACTACGTCAGTATGGGTTGCCTCAGTGGAGTCAGTAACAGCGGGTTCGTTTGGAAGAGTGACACTCTCCTGCCCTTGAAGATTATTTGTAACTTTTGATAAAATATCCGGATTAGACACATATACGAACGCCCCTACCCCGACAAATGCCAACAAAGACACCGCCCACATCAAAGAAGACGACTTTTTACCTTGCGGTTTTTCGCGGCGAGCTGGGGCAAAGATGCCATCATCAATATCCTGATCACCTGAATCTGCCGTACCATCCGTGATAAAATCATCAGAAGTTTCTGGGTCAACGTCAATAAATCCTGTAGGTGGCCCTACTGTATCTGAAGCCTCTTTCTCCAAGATATCTTCTACTGTGCCTTGGTCGGAATTGGGTTTTGAGCCGTCAAAGATGATTTCATATTCATCCGGTTCATCTTGACTATTATTAGACATCTCTTATCACCATTAGAAAAGGAAACTGAGGAAGGAAGAATTTCATCGAATACTACATCATTCTATAGAGTTTGCATAGAGTCAGGCGGCTTTGCCTATGATTTTAAGGAAAGATTTTTCAAGATACTGTTCTTGGGTTTGTAATTTCATATTTGCAGGTGTGCCGGAAAACTGAACTCTTGCCGAATCAATCACTGTCACAGAGTCACAAATCTCGTCCATATCAGCCAGAATATGACTACTCAGAATAACAGTCCGCCCCTCCTCTTTCACAGAACGCAAAAGATTTTTAACAAGGCTTCTCGCTAACGGGTCAAGGCCACTCATCGGTTCATCCAAAATCAGAATCTGGCTTCCGGTTAGAACCGTTGCGATCAGCCCTAATTTTTGGCGCATTCCTTTAGAGTATGTCTGCACTTTATTTTTCAAAACTTTTGGGTCCAGCGCTAATTTTTCACAGGCCTCCTCCATACTTGAAAGAGAAACTTTCCGACCATAGAGAGACGCCGCAAATTGAACGAATTCCCCACCCTTTAAAAACCATGGAGGATCAAATCTTTCAGGCAAGTACGAAATATCATAACGAACCGATGCGTCAGATGATTGTTTACCAAACACCCTCACCACCCCAGATTTGGCATTTTTTAGACCTAATGCAATTTTGATAAGGGTTGTTTTTCCAACGCCGTTCAAACCGATCAAGCCATATGTTTGCCCACGTTCAACAGAGAAACAAACTCCCTCCAACACTTGCTTGGCACCATAATTTGCAGCGAGATCAACAACCTCTAAAGCTAAATGGGAATTGTCTTGCGTCATAGGTAAATACTCTTGTTTCTTATTCTTACAGGCCAGGAAGGAAGACACGGGTGTCCAGATTAAATCGCTGATTCATGCGCAGACGAATCGGGAAAACCTGATTGGTCAAAGAATCAAACCATTTGAGTTCGATAAAATCTTTATAAACACGCAAATCTATTGCTTCAGCTGGCAAAGCATCAGGGGTAACGCGATTATTATTTAACCAAATGGTCCAATCATCCGGCGTATTGAACGCGATCCCGCCTAAACGCACATCCCGCAAAGCAACTGGAGGCCTGTAGTTCGGGTCATTCGGATCTCCTGCTTTTGCTAATTCCTGCAATGTTGGGATACGCGTATTAAATCCTATACGCGCCTCTCTTAACAACGCATATTGGCTTGGTGTGAACACCAGAGAAGGGACTGAACTTCTTTCAAAAATTTCATTTCCCTTTTTCTTTTTGATTTCTGTCTCAATGCTTTTTAATATTTTTAATTCAGGGGCATCTTTTGTTAAGACAGCGCCATCGGTTTTCGTACCTGTCGCGGCGCCATCCGGTGTCGTAGACGCTGCTACGGCTGACGCATCAGCTGGAACAATTGCTTCAGCGGGGGACGCAGATGGTGCAACAACCTCTTGAGCTCGAGCCGATTGAAGAGCCAAGCCCCCCATCAGCAAGGAAAAACAAAGCACTGAAAACAGTGGGAAAATTTTCTGGTTTGATTTCATTATTTTACTCCCTCAGTAGGGGCGACAACATTTTTAGGAGCCATCGTCAACCAATCAAAAGAGATTTTCGCATCGACCAATGGCGTTGGGGAACCTGACCCGATTTTTCTTAAAATAGTGGTGTCAAAAATTTCCATCCTGTTGAGTGAGAAGGATGTTATATCAATACGCCCAGGGAATTTCTCCTCAACAAATTTAATGAAGCTATAAACATCCACGTCATCAATCGACTTTACCTCAACATCCACTGGGCTTTTAAGTACAACCTGCCCCGCAAGATCAGCCCCTTCATCCTTCACCGTGGCTCCTGCTCCAAACTTCAAGTTTGCTTTTAATAGCTGTGCATATTTGCTCAACTTATCAAGGTTATCAACTGCGGCCGCTCTGTCCTGATCATTAAAAAAACCGCGCGCCTCCAACTCCTTGTATGATCTCAACTGACTCTGCAAAAGAACATATTCTTCTTTCAACCTTGCAACATCTTGATATTTTTGGGTAACGGCTGCCTTTGATGTCTCCAACTCTTGAGTTGATTGCTCGTGAGCGGGGATAATAAAATCATAATAAGCATAGCCAATAATGGCCAATGCGGCCACCATTAAGCAAATGAATGTAAGCCGCTTACTGCCCAGGACTTTTAACATGATCAACCTTCTGAATAAGAACTTTTGAAGTATATCTTTCGCTCGATGCGCGTAAATTTGCAGTCAACCCAACCTCCTGGTCAACGGCCCCAGAGAATGTCAGGTTCTGAAGCGGCACAGAGACACTTGCCAAATAATCCATGGGCTTTAATTTGGTATTTAGACGATCCACCAAGTCCTCCATTTCTTTATTACCGTCTTTAGGGTTTGTGTTCCCCGCATAGCTAAAAGACAGCTCTAATTTGGCCTTCCGTGTTGGCGGCATCTCCGTCTTCGAAGGGGATTTCCAAAGTACATCACCCTCGTTTTTGAATTCGAACGAGTCAATACGAAGATTATTAAGTTCGCCACTCACGGTTTTAAGAAGACCAAGAACGTCAATATGTTGTCTCTGAATACGACCATCAATATCCAGAGAGCTGGTAATGGCGTTGACATCAATCCCTAGCGCCGATTTACGTTTTATTTCTTCTCGATAGATGCGCTCAATTTCGGCCAATTGAGTATTGGCAACCTCAAGATTACGAGAGTTCTCGTAAAGTCCCTGCGCTTCCATTGAGGCCATATAAAGCACGCCGCCCAGAGCACAAGTCAATAAAAGCATAACAACCGATGCAATTTTTCTTGGGCCTGAAATATCCGCAATTTCTTTGGATGACAAAGGTAAATCAAGAGCGAGTTTTTTTCCGCTCCATGCCGCGTGAAGCCCATCCGTGAAATGATCCCCATCCGCAAAACTCAACTTAATTCCAAGAAGTTGCCCCGCTTCAAATGGAGACAAAGCTTCAAAATTAGAAGGCACAGAAATCATCCCGTCCAAAACGTCGGCAAATTCTTTGTTCCCGATAATGATGATATTCAACCCGTCATCCGGAGAATATCCGAAACGCGAGAGATAACTTAATGTGGCCTGTAATTCTCGGGAGACATCTTTCGCCCATATATCGGAGTACCCTTCTTTGGGTTCTTCGACGGGCGTGACGCGCGTCAAAGCCAGCTCACTGTTCCGCACAACAATTTGACGCAACCCGCCGCCACGATGCTGTCCTATTAAAATAGTCCACTCTGCCTTTGCGGGGGCTTTACGCTTTTCCGCTAATTTTTGGGCAAGCACCTTCAACATACTGGCCGATTCAATCGGCAACAAACCGTACCCAAAAAAGTTATAGTCCGTGTTTTGAATACTTCTTATTAAACGGGAAAATGTCTCAGTTGATGGGGAGGCCGCAAAAAGATATGGCTTACTTTTATCTACATCCTTATCCTCTTTATTTTTTGCGCCCGCACCTTTCTGCTCTTTTAATTCAATCGCAGCTCGCATCGGATAACTCGGGAACGCCACATTCAAACGGCGCTTGATGATATTTGCCTTATCAAAAGAAGTCGGGATAAGAATACGTTCTTTTCTATAGTGCTGCTCAACCGCATCATTCAAAATCAGAACAGAAGTCACCTTTGCCGCTTCTAAAATTTCCGTGAGCTTGATTTCAAAATTAGCCACTCTCCAAGAAACAGTGTCGATATATTGGGAGCTACCATTGGCAACCCTATGAACACAAACTCCCTCGTCCATCATCATAATGACCGCACGACTAGGAGGAAAGAAAGGTATACCAGAAATAGCCATAATCCACCGCTTATATATTTATATGTTCAAAACTTGCATAAATAGGCCCAAAGACCCCCGCAGCAATCCATAATATCATTATACCAAGAAGAGCGGTTAGCATAGGCTCAATCATCGTGATCAATCCCTGCACCGCCTCGTCAACGTCCTTGGTATAGAATTCCGACACCTGCATTAATACCGGAGTCAGATTACCTGATTCTTCTCCAATTTTAATCATGCGAATGACCAAAGTCGGGAATTCTCCCGATGAATTAAACGCTTGAGATAATGGAGCCCCTGCCTGTACACGTGCTTCCACCGTCTCCAACGCTTCGATCAAAGCCAAGTTTGTCACCGTCTTTTTTGCAGATTTCAAACAATTGATCACATCAATCCCGCTTGAGAAAAGAGATCCAAATGTTTGAGAATACCTAGCAATAGAAATCTTACGAATGAGCACACCTGCAATCGGCATCCTCAAAAACCAAGAATCCATAGTATACGCAAACCCTTCCGAGCCCTTACGAATCGTTTTATATGTAATGAATAAAACGATAGGCGCTGCCAAAACCGCCCACCAATATTCTTGGAAAAACTCGGATGTCGCCATCAGGGACGTTGTCATAAAGGGAAGCTCCTGACCAAGGTTTTTAATAAAACCAACGATCTGCGGAACAACAACCCCCATCATAACAACAATCGTCAAAATCACAACCACCAACAAAATTGTCGGGTACCTCGTTGCTTTCTTAATTTTTGTTTGCATATCATCCACCCATTTCAGGTATTTGATGAGCTGGGTATATGATTTTTCAAGATCCCCCGTATCCTCCCCCGCTTTAATGAGAGAAACATAGAGACTGGTAAACACTTTTGGGTAATTCCCCAAGGATTCAGAAAGGGAAGCACCATCAAAAACACTTCGGTGGACATCAGTCATAATATCTTTAAGTGTCTGGTTATCAGCAGAATCCCTCACATCAGCAAGAGAATCAAGCATCGGAACACCCGCGGCTTGCAATTGCTCAAGATGCATAAAGAACTGAATTAGGTCTCTAGTTTTGATTTTGGGGCGCATAATAGAGAGACCACCTAAAGCAGACTCCTTTTGAACGGGAGAACAACTGACCAGCTCCATTCCAGAGCTTTTCAATTGATTATAGAGGTCAGCCTCATTGGCCGCAGAAACGACACCGCGCACGGCTCGCCCTTTAGCGTTATAAGCTTTGTACTTATAAGGTTGAATAATAGACCTCCAAAATTAGTATAAAAAGTGCCAGAACTGGCTCTAATCCTTGTGTATATGAACTGCACCAGCAACTTCTTCGAGACTGGTAATACCGTCCAATACCTTGAGGATACCATCATCTCGCATATTTTTGAATCCCTTTTGTTGCGCCACACGCTTTAATTCTACTTTTGTCCCGCCGCGCGCAACAACTTCATCCAAATCTTCATCCATCAGCAAGATTTCTGCAATGGCGACACGACCTTTATAACCTTGACCGGAACAGGCATTACACCCCCCCTGCGCTGCCTTAAAGATTGTACGCGGGTCATCCGCCTCAATCCCCAGAATTTTACATTGTTCTGGATTAGGGGCAATTTCCACCTTACATTCAGGACATAATTTTCTGACAAGACGTTGCGCAAACACGGCAATGACCGCCCCAGCAATCATCCCTGGCTTCAACCCCATATCAATCAAACGCGGGAAAGCACCAAACGAGTCGTTGGTGTGCAGCGTTGTATAAACTTGGTGCCCCGTCATCGCGGCCTTCAACGCCATCTCCCCCGTCACCCCGTCACGAATTTCACCAATAAAAATAATATCAGGGTCTTGACGCAGCAAAGCCTTAATACCATCGGCAAATTCGAGAATTCCTTCACGCACATAGGTCTGGCGGATCATCGGCAGAGAATACTCAACAGGATCTTCCAATGTCTGAATATTCACTTCTACCTTATTGATTTCATTAATCATTGAGTAAAGGGATGTACTTTTACCACTCCCCGTTGGACCGGTAACGATAATAATCCCCTCCGGACGGCTCTGTGCACGACGAATTCGCGATAGGTTTTCGGGACTAAATCCCAATTTTTCCAATGGCTTAATACTGGCACTTTTATCCAAAACACGAAGAACGATATTCTCGCCATGAACTGTCGGCAGAGAGGACACACGGAAGTCCGCCTCTCTATCCCCGATATTCAAATTGAAACGACCATCCTGAGGTGCCAATTTATCGGCAATATTCATTTTGGACATAATTTTGATACGTTGCGAAATACCGTTCCAGAGTTTTCTATGGAGAATCTGTGCGGTAAACAGCACCCCATCCAGACGGTAACGAAGTCGTACGAAGTTTTCTTCTGGTTCAAAGTGCAAGTCGGATACACCGGTTTTAACCGCTTCGATCATCAGCGCATTCACCAAACGAACAATCGGATGGGAATACGCCTGATCTTCGGAAACTTTTACCACATCTTCGGGGTTTGATTTCCCCGAATCCAGCTCTTTCAAAATATCTTCGATAACACTTGAATAGCCATAAGCCGCATCAATCGCATCAGATAAAACCGATGGTGTTGCAATAAGGTATTTTACAACGGTTGTTTTAGGGACAATCCGCTTAATACTATCCATCGCGACAATGTCGTAAGGGTCAATAACAGCAAAGACGGCCACATCTTCCCGAAAGGAAACAGGTAGAATTCTAAGTTTCTTAGCCTCATCTTTCCGAAGCAACGCTAAGGCATCGCCATCAAAAACAGTTGATTTCGGCTCAAATACATCATGCCCCGAGCTATCCGCCAAAAACTCGACCAACTGGTTTTCGGTAATAAAGCCAAGCTCGATCAGAACCTGCCCCAGTAATTTACCGCTAATTTTCTTTTCTTGAAGAGCAACATTCAGTTGCTCAAGAGTAATCATCCCGTGGGCAACCATACGTTCGCCCATACGACCACGGGGATCCATCCCCTTAGCTTGATCTTCAAAAACCCGATTGCCCGCTTCCGTCAGAACACTCGATTTTTTTACCAGAGCACCCCCGCCGAAGCCAGCATCACCAGATTTTCCTTTACCGACCTCATCAAGACGAGCAGGAAGATTTGAATCTCCGCCCACTTTCTGCTTTCCGGTTAAATCAATTACTTCCATCTGGGGTTCCTATAATAAGAAAATATGCCAATTTCTGAAAAAGGCTAGAGTTGAATATCCAATTAAACAGATTAAGGGGAAAGTGTTAAAAAAAACTTATGTTTTTGAGTATTGCAAAAATGAATGAACAATGTAGGATTTCCGCAGAAAAAAACGCTCCCAGAAGGCGATACAATATGGCAATCGAAATCAGACGCTTAATTTTTAACCATAACGAAGCCATTGAGGCGATCAAAGCTTATGCAGCAAAAAATAATGTTACCTTCCCTAACGGAAAAATCATCCGTGCGAAGTTTGCAGGGCTAGCTGAATTTGAAATCAATGCCTTTAAACAGATAAAATCCGAGGTTCAGGGAAGCTATAATGTGAAAGAAGACCCTCGCGCGGTCATTCTGACCATTTTCTCGGAGGAAACGCTGGAGCAGAAATATTTTAACCTAACCGCCAATTTCATAAGCATCGCGCTGATTGAATATTGCTTCGCTCATAAGATCATGCTGCCAAAAGATGCCGAGAAAAGTCTGGATATGACCGACTTTAACATGTGCCTAGACATCAGCCGCGATAGCTTCACTGGAAGCGACAAATCGGAAGCCCGTCTTTCTCTCGAGGATTAAACGTTTCTTTTATGTGAATAAATCGTTTTAACCAGTTGAAGCGGTTTAAAAATATTCGTAAAAGTAACCCATGAAAAATTTACCGAACGCCATGACAATTGGGAGATTGATGACTCTCCCACTCCTCGTTATCCTGATGATGATTGACGCCTCTTGGGCGGCATGGTCAGCTCTAGGGATTTACACTCTCGGATGCATTACCGACTATCTGGATGGCTATATCGCAAGACGTTATAAGCTCGAGAGTAATTTCGGGAAGTTTTTAGACCCCGTTGCCGATAAAATTTTTATTGCAACAGTGCTGATCAGTCTTGTTGCAAATGGTAATCTCGGTGGGTTGTGGGTGACCCCTGTCCTTTTAATTTTGTGCCGCGAATTTTTGATCTCGGGTCTGCGTGAATTTTTTGGCCCACAGAATATCCAGTTCCCCGTATCCAAATTGGCGAAATGGAAAACCGGAATTCAGATGTTTGCCCTCGGGTTTTTGATTATGGGGCAATATGGCGTACCTGTCCTGCCGCTCAATATCGAGATTGGTTATACCCTCCTCATCGCGGCAACTATTTTAACGGTCATCACAGGATGGACGTATGTTAAAGAAGGAATGAAACATCTTTAAAATGTATCAAAGTTTAAAACCCCTCCTCTTTTGCTTGCCCGCCGAAACTGCACACCGCCTGACCTTGGCGGCGCTGAAATACACTCCGACGGCTTTGCTTCCTCATTACGCATCCAACTCACCCGAACTCAAAGTCACTCTCTGGGGACGGGTTTTCCCGAACCCTGTCGGACTGGCGGCGGGCTTTGATAAAAATGCCGAAAGTTTGAACGGACTCTTTCATTTGGGCTTTGGATTTATCGAGGCCGGAACGGTCACCGTAAAACCGCAATCAGGAAACCCACGTCCCCGTGTCTTCCGCGAGCCTAAATTTAATGCGGTCATCAACCGTATGGGATTCCCGAATTGTGGCGTGGCGGCGTTCAAAGATAACCTCCGTAAATTCCTTGAGAAAAAACCACGCCCTACCGGTGTACTGGGTTTGAATATCGGAATGAACAAAGACCAAACCGAACCCGCAAAAGATTACACGGCGTTAGTCAGATCATTGGCCCCTATGGCAGATTATCTGACCATCAATATCTCCTCCCCCAATACTCCGGGGCTTCGTAATTTACAGGAAAAAGGGCCGCTCACCGAACTCCTGACCGCCGTACTTGCCGAACGCAAGGCATCCTGCGGGGAATTTCCACCACCACTCTTCGTCAAACTCGCGCCCGATTTAACCGATGCGCAAATTCAGGATATCGCATCCGTTCTGCTGGAACTGAAAATTGATGGGGTTATCCTTAGTAATACAACGCTATCTCGCCCCGAAGAACTGCCAACATCCTTCCGCGAACAAAAAGGCGGATTGAGCGGCGCGCCCTTAACCGACCTTTCAACCGCCGTTATTCGCCAATTTTACGCGGTGACCAAGGGACAAATCCCGATTATCGGGGTCGGCGGCATCGGGAATGCGATGGATGCCTATGCAAAAATCCGCGCTGGAGCATCCCTTGTCCAGCTTTATAGCAATTTAATCTTCCAAGGCCCGTCATTACCAAGTATGATCAACAAAGGTTTGCTTGATTTGCTTGCCCAAGATGGCTTTAAGCATATTTCCGAAGCAGTTGGCGCAGATCACAGAACAAATGACAGGGAAGCAATATAAGAAAAATGTTCAACGTGATTGATAAACTAACCCAATACCCATCTTTCTGGCTCGGCGTTTATATATGCGGTTCAGGCATGGTGATTGCGACCATCGCAGGGACAGCGGGCGCTGTTGCGGCGGGGTCGGCGACGGGTTTCTTTTTGCTCGCAGGAACATTCGGATATGAATCCTTGACCCGTCGCGGGTTAGAGGAGAAAATCGGCAAGCGTGTCGCCCGTATGGAACAGGCACAAGAGAAAATGCACCGTGATTTATCACGCACCCGCAATGATATTGACCTGTTAAAAGACGATATGTCCGAAACCGCCCAGACCTTAAACCGCGAAGTCCATAAAATCCTTAATCAAGCTGAACCTGCGGCGCGTGCCCCGGCACAAGCCATGCGCCTGATGCAGAAATCATTTGAACGGATGGGAAATAAGGGAAATAAGGCCCGTGATCCTCAAAGCTTTATGCCTCAACAAGCTCCGGCAAACGAAGTTGAACACGCCCCAACTGAAATAGAGCTGAAAGCACCAGCGCGTCCTTCTGCCGTGCAATCCAAAACGCAAAAATACAAAGACCTGTTGCTGATGGCTGCCTCTCGCCAGAAAGAAATGGGGACGGAAGAAAAACGTGAACCGCAATTCACACAAACAACGCCAGAATATTCGGACACCGTGATTGCCGAACTGATCAATCATGCCATTGAAAATGAACGGATTGAAATTTTCGCGCAACCGATTGTCAAACTGCCTTCACGCCGTTTGCAATATCTGGAACTCTTTGCGCGTATTCGCGCCCGTTCAGGTATTTATCTGACGGCCGAGAATTATCGCCCGATGGCCGAGAAAGAAACAAAGATTGAAAATGTCGATCATTTGTTACTCCTCCATGTGTTAGAAACCGTCCGTAATGATTCACGGCGCGGCATTGATATTGGCTATTTTATCAATATTTCCTCACGCTGCCTCAAAGATAAAAATTACATGACAGATTTGTTAGAATTTGTACGGATGCGCCGAGAACTCGCACCTCATCTGGTGTTTGAACTGCAATATGCAGACATTCAAAACCTCTCCCCCGCTTGCTTTAAAATGATTGACGGGTTGTCCCATATCGGATGCAAATTCTCGGTCGATAATATTTCGGATTCAAATTTCAATGCCGACGATCTGGCCGAGAAAGGTTTCTCCTTCCTCAAATTCAACGCCGGAAAATTGATGGAAATGTGTTCGTCTTCTCGCGGTGAGATGGAAGTGGCCAGAATGAAATCGGCACTTGATAAATCACGCCTTACACTCATTGTTGAAAAACTTGAAACCGAACATGATTTAAAAGAACTTCTCGATTTCGAGATTGATTTAGGCGAAGGCTATCTCTTCGGGCGTCCGGATTTGGAAATGGCCTACCGCCCTCGCCGCACAGCTTAATAAAAAATATATCGGAGTTACATAGTATGAAAAAACTTCCACTCTTCCTGACATTAAGCCTGCTCTCATTCAGCGCAATGGCAGGCACTCCGAAACCTGCAATCTCTCTGTATGGTGATTTGAAATACCCTGCCGACTTCAAACATTTCAACTATGTGAATCCTGATGCGCCAAAGGGTGGCGAACTCAAACTCTCTGCCATCGGATCATTCGATAATCTCAATCCTTATATCATTAAGGGCGAGGCCGCAGACGGCGTGGACGCCCTGACCAACGTCACATTAATGACCCAAAGCTATGACGAGGCCTTCTCGATGTACGCCATGCTTGCCGAAACGGTTGAACTCGCGGATGATCACTCCTCCATCACCTTCAACCTCAATCCAAAAGCCGTTTGGGATGATGGCAAAGCAATCACTGCGGATGATGTTGTCTGGACATTTAATACACTTCAAAAAGACGGCGCACCGTTTTACCGTGCTTATTATTCAGACGTGGCAAAGGTCACGGCAGACAGCAAACAAAAAGTAACCTTCACTTTTAAAACAAAAGAAAACCGTGAACTGCCGTTGATTATCGCGCAAATGCCGATCCTCCCCAAACATTACTGGGCTGATAAAAAATTCGCGGAGACAACCTTAACACCACCTGTTGCGGGTGGCCCATATAAAATATCCAAAGTGGATGCAGGGCGCACAATCGAATTTACGCGCAAAAAAGATTGGTGGGGCAATGCCCTGCCGACCAATAAAGGCCGTTATAATTTTGACAAAATTACCTACACTTATTTCCGTGATCAGAATGTGGCGCTTGAGGCTTTCTTCGCAGGTCAATTTGATTTCCAACAAGAAAGCATCGCCAAACTCTGGCAAAGTGCCTATAACGCACCACCCGTAAATGACGGACGCATCATCAAGAAAGAAATTGAAAATACGCGCCCCGTGGGGATGCAGGCTTTCCTCTATAACGTCCGCCGCCCTGTGTTCCAAGATATCGCCGTACGTAAGGCTTTGGCCTATGCCTTTGACTTTGACTGGGAAAACAAACAATTTGCTTTCGGGTCTTATAAACGCACACGCAGCTATTTTGAAAACTCTGAGCTTGCAGCAACTGGCCTCCCGTCTCCTAAAGAACTGGCTCTCCTCGAACCTTTAAAAGACAAAGTTCCTGCGGAAGTTTTCGCGACAAGTTATAACCCACCCTCAACAGATGGCAGCGGGAATAACCGCGCCAATCTGAAAACAGCATCCGACATATTGGACGCCGCAGGATATAAACTCGGCAAAGATGGAATCCGTGTGCATGAGAAAACAGGTGTTCGCCTTTCTTTTGAATTTGTTGAATCAAATCCGGCATTCGAACGTTGGATTTTGCCTTTCTCGCAAAACCTGAAACGCATCGGTGTCGAATGTAAATTCCGCGTACTGGACAGCACCCAATATATCAACCGCATGCAGAAATTCGATTTTGACATGACGACCAGTGTCATAGGACAATCCGACAGCCCAGGCAATGAACAACGCGAATTCTGGACATCTGCCAAAGCCGACATGGTCGGATCACGCAATTATATCGGCATCAAAAATCCTGCCGTTGATATATTGGTTGATAAACTAATTGCATCCAGCACCCGCGAAGACCTGATCGCCTCAACCCGCGCCCTCGACCGCGTCCTGCAATGGAATTACTATGCCATCCCGAACTGGTTCTACAACAAATGGCGCCTCGCATGGTGGTCAAAATTAGAACACCCCGAAAAATTATCGGGAATGACGCCAGCCGTTGTTGATACTTGGTGGGTGAAAGAAAAATAAATGCAGCCCAGAAATATCATCGTCATTCATGGCACAAAAGGGGCTCCCCATATCAATTGGTTTCCTTGGCTCAGCCAAGAATGTATGAAACTGGGGCATAAAGTTTATGTTCCGGAATTTCCAACACCTGAAA
>Ga0155195_112_pt1 | contig 32310 bp, 31 predicted proteins | sample RifCSPhighO2_02_FD_106163 | JGI IMG/M metagenome (GOLD analysis project Ga0155195, IMG submission 106163) | Alphaproteobacteria bacterium RIFCSPHIGHO2_02_FULL_46_13
ATCCACCAACCAGAAATGCCTACCGACTTCAAAGAAGTTCAGTTGTTGTGTGCGTCCTGGCGTGTGGGAGACGTGGGCGATTTTACGGCCCATGATGGCGTTGATCAAAGATGATTTGCCGACGTTGGAACGCCCTGCAAACGCGATCTCTGACATCTCGCTGGGTGGGAGTTGGTTGAGGTTCACGATCCCTAAGCGGAAATCGCAAGGGCCAGAGAAAATCTGGGCTGCCGTTGCAGGTGGTTGAGGGATCAATTCATCTGACATGATTTACGCCCTCTCGTCTTTTTTATCAGATTTTTCTTCTCTGATTTTTTCAACGACTTTTGCGGCTTCGATTTTGTGTGAATCTGCGTGTTCTTTCGCACCCTCTTTGTCAAAGAGATAGATCGGAACCCCCATAGACCGCATGATATAAGCCTGTTGCAGAACAGAGAGCACGTTAGAGATTGCCCAGTAAATCACAAGACCTGACGCAAAAGATGACAATACATAGGTCATGATCCATGGCATAAAATTGGCCATATCTTTTTGAATTTGGTCGGTTGGTGGTGGGTTCAAATGTTTTTGGAACAACATCATCAACAACATCAGTATAGACCATGGTCCAATCATCAGGAAGGATGGTGGTGTGAAAGGAAGTAATCCAAACAGATTAAACACCGTCAATGGGTCATGGGCAGAGAGGTCATGAATCCATCCGAAGAATGGCGCATGACGCATTTCAACCGCAATCGACATCACTTTATAAATCGCAAAGAAAACCGGCATTTGAAGGAGGATCGGGAAACAGCCAGCCATTGGATTAACTTTTTCTGTTTCGTATAATTTGACTAATTCTTGGTGCAATTTTGCTTTGTCATTGCCGTAGCGTTCCTTGATTTCCGCCATTTTCGGGGCGACTTTTTTAAGTCCTGCGAAAGAACGGTATGATTTGCTGGCTAACGGATAAACCGCACCACGAACCACAAAGGTCAACAGAATAATGGCAACACCAAAGTTTCCGACCCAGCTGTTAAAGAGGATGAGGAGGAAATAAAGTGGTTTGGTCAGGAAATATAAAAGACCAAAATCAACTGCCAAGTCAAAATGTTTGACGCCCAATTTATCTTCATATTCGTCGAGCAATTTGATTTGTTTTGCGCCAACGAAAAGATTCAAAGTTTCTTCAACAGATTTGCCCGGGGCAAGTATTTCTTTCTCACCACGAATATCAACTTGATAAATATTTTGTGTTGGGTCTTTTAAATTCGGTGTGGCTTGGAATGTGAATGTGCTTTGTTCCATTTGTGGTGGAAGCAGAGCCGCCAGCCAGTATTTTTCACCAAAGCCAATCCAGCCCGTTAGAGACGTGAATTTTTTAATGCCGTCTTCTTCAAGCGTATTATATTTAATTTCTTGTAGTTCATCAGCAATATATCCCATCGGGCCTTCATACCCAAAACCTTTGCCATGGTTCTCCGGCAAACCCTTGCGGGTCAAGGAAGAGTAGGGGTAGAGGGTGATTTCTTTGCCGGATGTGTTGGTGGCTTTTTGAGTGATGGTGAGCATGAAATGCTCGTCAATTTTATAGGTTTTCTCAAACGTCAAACCTGTTCCGTCTGACCATGTGAGGGTCACCGGTGTTGACGGAGTCAACGTATCATTGTCTTTGATTTTCCAGACGGAATCTTTATTGGGCATTTTAATGTCGGTGGAATCAGACAGCCATCCTGTTTCGGCATAGTGTGGTTTGTCTGTGTCGGATGGTGACATCAGAATGACTTTTTCCGTGCCTTTTAATTCAGTGAAATAATTTTTAAGAGAAATGTCATCAATGCGATTTCCAACAACAGGAATTGATCCGATCAGTTCATTGGATGACAGCGTAATGCGTTTTGTAGATGCAATTTTTTCTGCACGCGGAATAATTTTGGTGGCAGGGTCGGCATCGACTTTTGATTGCGGCGCGGCTTGTTCGGCAATCGCCTGTTGTTGTTTGACAGCGGCCATGCGTGGGCCAATTACAAAATGTTCAAAAGCAAACCACAGGAGGAGCGATGACAGGACAAAGATGATCAGATTTCTTTTGTCTTTCGGGTGCATAGCTTTTTGATTAGGGTCGAAGTTCATGTAACTAGCCTTATAATTTACTGTGTTTGGTTTCTGATTGTTTTGAATTGCTTTGCTTATACCTGATGATATCCAAAATCGCAAACCGTTCTGGTACGGGATCTGTCCATGGGCGTTTGCTGTAGGGGTGGCAATTGCAAATTCGGAAAATGGTTAAAATGCTGCCCTTGATAAAGCCAAATTTTTCATAGGCTTCGTGCGCGTAGCAAGAGCATGTGGGATGGTAACGGCATTGATTCCCTATGAGCGGCGATAGTGTCACTTGGTAGAGTTTAATCAGCAGTTGAGCGAGTTTCTGGAGCATCATGGTTCAAATTTAGCTTTTTCAGGCACCATTTCAAATCTTTGCGCAAATCATCCATTGAAAGCGTCAAAGAGTCCTTGCGGGCAACAATCATATAGGCCATATCGGCCTTGGCAGACGTTGTTAAAATTTCATAGGCCACGGCGCGTAGTCTGCGGCGCATTTTGTTTCTGTCTGTGGCCAATTTTGCCGCATGTTTAGAAGTAATGACACAAAAGTCGGGTGTTGGTTTCCCAGAGGGAATGGCCTGCACCGCAAAGCCTTTGGATACCCAACGTGTTTTTGTTTTTCGAAGAGAATCAAAAGCCGCCTGTTGTTTCAGGCGGCTTAAAACTTGAATCTGTTCTTTGGTGGCTTTCATTCGAAATCCACTGAAGAACTAAGCAGAGAGGACTTTACGCCCTTTTGCACGGCGGCGGGATAGAACTTGAGCTCCATCTGCGGTTGCCATACGGGAACGGAATCCGTGGCGGCGCTTGCGCACCAGTTTGCTTGGTTGGTATGTACGTTTGCTCATAGTAAAACTCCGAAATACTTAATTCTGAAGGGCAGTTAATAGAGATATTAAGGGCAAGAGTCAACAATAGAATCGGGTTTTTGAGCTAAAAATATTAGATTTTCGGTTTTTAAGGGGATTTTAAGACCTTTACACCAAAATCTGCTTTTCTTTCCAATGGCTTTGCCCTAATTTGAGGCAGTCAAATTTATTAAAGGATTATATTCAATGTACGAAGATAATAACTGGAATCCAGTGGTTGGTGAAGAGCTGCAAGGCTTTATTACCCAAGTGAATCCAATCGACGGAAAATATCAGGCTAATGCCCAGACCACAGAGGTCGGCTGGAGAACATTGCCTTATTATGATCAGGTTGTTCTGATTCGTCTGCGTGATCGCAGCTGGGGCAAGCCAAGACTTTCCATATATTTCCTTGCGGATCAAGGCGTATTGTACCGTTTGAATGGTACATCTCCGCCAATCCATGAAGTCAACGCCAAGGCACCTATTAAGGTCACTGAAGAGAATGTTTTAGAATATCTGAAGTTCTTCTGCTTCTTTGTTCGTGGCGAAGAAGGCCCGTTCCTGATCGCCGAGACAATGCAGGATCCGTATATCCCACAAAACATGGATCCTAAAACCAAAGCTGTTATCGAGGGAACTGTTCGTGCTGCCAGCTATGAAGGTCGTAACGAACAAGGTCATTTCCTGTGCGATGCTGTGGTTTATTATTCCAACGCATTGTTTATCGCTAATTTCGCGGTTCAACCATCTGGTATGATTGAAATGCTGAATGACGAACCGATTGCGGCTGACCTGCCTGTGAAGGTTGATGCGCCAGTAGCATAGTAGAATTAAAAAACTCAAAAAATTTCGGGGGAGCATTGCTCCCCCGATTTTTAATTTATATGATTAGAACTAGAACTTAATATCTGTTCCAAGAAGGATTGCAGTAGCATTAAAGTCTGTTGTGCCTTGTTCTATGTCGTAGTAGTGGGCTGATCCTCTGAAAGACATGCCCGGAATGACTTTGTAGGTCACGCCAGCCGAGTAGCGGTTCACATCGGCAGAGTTCACATCATCATTTTTGTTATAGTAAGATGCTCCGTAGACCAATTTACCTTCGGTATAGTCAGCGCCAAGGACAGAATATTTCATGTCGTCGGTGGCTGACCCTGCATCATCTACATGGTATGCTGCACCAACGCCGAATTTGCCAATGTTGAAATCAACACCGACATTCCATGCTTCTCGGTCATTCAGAGCCGAAGTTTCTGCTTGTGCTTTGGAATAGCCAGCCCCGATTGCATAGTCAAATGTATCGCTGACTTTGTTTTCATAGCGAGCGGCTCCTTCTAGGATTTGAGAACGATCAGCCGCATCATTGTCGGTAGAGTTACCAGCCGCACCGCGTGAGGTTCCGCTAGCATCAGGTGTGTAGGACAAACCAAGTTGGAGGCCGCTAAATCTTGGTGTGATATAGCTAATCTTATCCACTTTCGCAGACACATCTTGGTCGTAGTCGGTTTCATATGAGGCTGCAGCAAGCGCGCCTGTGAGTCCACTGGCAGGCATATTGATAGGGTTGATCAATTGCAGGCGCCCATCAATGTTGGAGTCGGCAGCAGGGGCAACAACTTGAAGAATATAAGGTGTACCATAGGTACGGCCAAAATTGACTTTACCCCAGTCACCAGAGAAAAAGACGTAGCTTTCATCAACGAAGAAATCGTCTCCGCCATCTGCTTGACCTTCAATATGTGCGCCAACAGTCAGGCCATTCTCAAGAGTTGCTTTTCCATCAAAATGGATTTCGGTTGTGCGCAGCATATCAACTTTATTTACGCTGCTTCCTGTGGCTTCGTCTTGGTCAACATAAGACATGTATCCTTTGAAGTAGCCGCCTAAGTTCAATTTGATGCCATCATTTGTGTCTGCTGCATAAGCAGGAGTAGACAATAATGCCCCGATGATTGCTGCACTGGCCAAAAATTTATTTTTCATGTTGTGATCCTATTTTCTAAAAAAAGTTGGGATATAAGGTTGAACGCAGTATGATAATCGAAAGAGCCTATTGAATTTAAGAGACTTGATTCTATTTAACTGTGTTTGATGTTATTATTCTCATTGCCTTGGATCAAGCAGTTTGACTGTTTCAATGGTTATTTAGGCGTGATACGAAATATTTTTGCAACAGTTTGCGGCGCAGCAGAATTGCGGGTTGAATGACTTTCGCAAGATATAGTTGCCTAAAGTTAGGCAGCCTTAATTTTTGTTAAAAATCCACGGATTTCAGTGCTGAGTGAGCCTGAGACACTGGTGATGTTTTGGGCAGCATCCAGAACATGTTTACTCGCTATCCCTGTTTTGTCCGCAACAGCACTTACATTCACAATACTGCTTGTCAGGGCATCTGTGGCATCATTGGCCTGATGAAGGTTTTGGGTAATGCCCTGGGTTACAACGCTCTGCTCTTCAACGGCAGATGAAATGGTTGATGAGATTTCATTCATGCTTTTTACTGTTTTGCTAATATTCAGAATAGCTTCAACGGCTTTTTCAGTCGAAAGACGCATGGAAGTGATATGCCCTGAAATTTCTTCGGTTGCTTTTGCTGTCTGGGTAGAGAGAGCTTTTACTTCGTTGGCAACTACTGCAAATCCCTTGCCCGCATCACCAGCACGCGCAGCCTCAATCGTTGCGTTGAGGGCAAGGAGGTTGGTTTGTTCGGCGATCTGGTTAATCATCTCAATGACTTCACCGATGCGCTGCGCGGATTGTGCAAGTTCTGACACGGTGACGTTTGTTGATTCTGCTTCGATAACGGCGCGCCCGACAATATTTGTGCTGACTTCCACCTGGCGGGCAATTTCCGATACGGCTGCGGACATTTCTTCCGTTGCTGCGGCAACTGTCTGGACGCTGGCGGCGGTTTGTTGCGCAGATTGGGCAACAATTGATGCCTCGTTTGATGTGCCCGTGGCATAGCCGGACATGTCCTGTGCAGTCGTTTGCATGTCTGCTGATGAAACGGACACATCTTTTAAGTATCTGGCAATATTGCCTTCGAATTCTTTGATCATGCTATCAATGGCTATAGAGCGTTTTTCTTTAAGGGCTTCTTCGCGACGTGTTGCAGCTTCTGCGGCCTCACGCTGTTTGGCGTTTTCTTTGAAAATGACCAAGGCCCCAGCGAGTTCGCCAATTTCATCTTTGCGTGCTGCGTAGGGCACTTCGCCGTCCAGTTTGCCCGAGGCAACGTCCAGCATGGCTTCAGTCATTTTAGCCAATGGTGCAATAACTTTGTTGCGCACAATAAAAATGCCGAAAACACCAATCAGAAGAACAAAAGCCAGCAAAGCCGCATTGATGATAAGCTGTTTCACGGCATCCTGATTCATACGGTCAACATGCTCCTCCATCACTGCGAGAGCCGTAAAAGGAACGGCTACAATGATATCAAAAGACTGATTGGTGATTTTTTGAAACTCCTCAAAACCAATTGGGGAGGGCTGTCCGGAAAGAATCGCGGTGGCTACGCTATCAGAGAGTGGAATAATTTTATCAAAATATGATTTTTGGACTTGCTCCACACTCTCTTTGATTTTCGGATCAACAGCATCGCGGTAGGCAAGGTCTTGTAACATCGGCCAAACAACATTGATTTCCCCACCAAGAGCAGCGGCTTTTTTCTGATTTTCAGGTGTTAAGGCTGCGGACTTGATGGCTTCTGTGTAGACGTTTCGTTGAAGGCCGGCAGCGGCGCGGATAGCATAACCAAAATCTTTGATATCAATTAATTCTGCAACAATAGGGTCTGTTTGGCGCAGATCTACCCCTATATCACGGGAAATAAGGGATAGGGCATCAATAGCTTTGGTAGAAGATTCTTCCCATTCTTTCTTAATAGTTACGGGGCGGTCAGCCAAGGAGAGGGCCGCGAATTTATCGGCTTTGACACGCATGGCGGAGAGATCATCAAAGGATTTTTGAAGGTCGGCAAGTGCTACGCGCCCGCAATTCATTTCTTTACAGGCGTCAATAACTGCTGCAAATGCCGGTAATGATTTCGCGCGCAAATTAGCTATTGTTTCTGTTCTGGCGGCGGTCACAGCTGTGTCTCCGGTAATCGCAATACGAACATCGGAGCGTTCTACGCGCATATTTTGGAGAGCAATAAACACGTTATTGAGCAGAGCGCTGCTATCAGAAATATGTTCCGCAGTAACTTTTTGGTCGTAGGATTTTTTCAAAGAAAGGGAGAAGTTACCAACCAGTAATAAAAGAGTGGTAACAAATAAAATATTAAGAACGGCGCCAATACGTAAATTAGACATGCGAAAAACTCCAAATTATGGTGATTATAATGTTTTAGAGGGTCGTTTTAACGCAGTGTATTATTTTTGCTCAGGGCTAAGGATAATTACGATAGTATAGATATCTTGCAAGTTTTTGTAAAGTTATGTGCGGGTGATATTTTCATATTGAAATTGGTTTGATTTTTTAAAAAGTCAATAACTAGGGCTGGATTTTAACTTATAAATGTTTTATCACTTCAGTCTAATACCGCACTTCCGTTCCTATTGTGGAGTGTGCCCTTTCAACCGCTTTTAAACATAAGATTTTAGAATGTCATCAAACGATCATCATTCACACTGCTGCGGCGGTGGAAACTGTTCCCCGAGCACAGAAATAAAAGACCAGAAAACCGAAGAATGTTGCGGACATTGTGATGAGCCGTCACGCCGTGACTTCCTCTTTATGACGGCGGGCGCCATGGGTGCTGTTGCGGCTGGGAGTGTTGTCTGGCCATTTATTTCCCAGATGAATCCTGCGGCTGATACGAAGGCGCTTTCCACAACTGAGGTGGATATTGCCTCTATTGCCGAAGGGCAAGCAGTTACAGTGATGTGGCGCGGTAAGCCTGTTTTTATTCGTCACCGTACAGCTAAAGAAATTGAAGAAGCCAAAGCCGTTGACGTTGCCACGCTCCGCGACAAACAGAGCGATGATCAGCGTTTTAAAACAAGACCGGAAATTCTGGTTGTGATCGGGGTTTGCACGCATCTTGGATGTATTCCGCTTGGACAAAAGACAGGTGAGGTAAAGGGAGATTATAATGGATGGTTCTGTCCATGCCATGGGTCAGCTTATGATACATCAGGTCGTATCCGCAAAGGCCCTGCGCCAAAGAATCTCGAAGTCCCGAGCTATAGTTTTATCTCTGATACGCTGATCCGTATCGGTTAATTGATCTTTTAATGGAGCCTATATAATGTCTGCTGGTCCACGTACACCTTTTGAAAATCCTGTTGTTGAATGGGTTGATCAACGTCTTCCTATCTTTACAATGATCAATAAAGAATATGGTGTTTTTCCGACACCTAAAAACTTCAACTATTTCTGGAATTTTGGCGCGATTGCGATGTTCATGTTGGTCACAATGATTGTGACAGGGATCACCCTCGCCATGCACTACGCAGCCGATACGACCGTTGCTTTTGATAAGGTTGAACATATTATGCGTGACGTGAATTACGGATGGTTACTCCGTTATATTCACATGAACGGGGCTTCGTTCTTTTTTATTGCTGTCTTTGTTCATATTTTCCGTGGAATGTATTACGGGTCTTATAAAGCACCGCGTGAACTCCTCTGGATTTTCGGCGTGATTATTTTCTTGTTGATGATGGCGACGGCTTTCATGGGCTATGTTTTGCCTTGGGGGCAAATGAGCTTCTGGGGGGCGACTGTTATTACCAACCTCTTCTCTGCTATTCCTGTTGTTGGGACAACAATCGTGGAATGGTTATGGGGCGGGTTCTCGGTTGATAACCCGACACTCAACCGTTTCTTTGCGTTGCACTACCTTCTTCCGTTCGTGATTGTGGGCGTTGTCTTCCTTCACGTTTGGGCATTGCATGTGACTGGTTCAAACAACCCATCTGGGATCGAGCCAAAAACAGAAAAAGATACATTGCCGTTCCACCCTTACTACACCATGAAAGACAGTTTCGGTCTGGTTGTGTTTATCACGATCTATGCCGTGTTCGTGTTCTTTATGCCGAACGCGCTGGGTCACCCTGATAACTATACACCGGCTAACCCGATGGTGACACCTGCACACATCGTTCCTGAATGGTACTTCCTTCCGTTCTATGCGATCTTGCGTGCGATTAACTTTGATGTTGGTATTCCGTTTACCGACATCGTGTTCTTCGAAGCAAAATTGGGTGGTGTTCTGGCGATGTTCGGTTCAATCGTTTTGGTTGCACTGATGCCTTTCCTTGATAAACATCCTGTGCGCTCTGCACGTTATCGTCCTAAGTATCGTATTGCGTTGTTGCTCTTTGTACTGTCCGTATTTGTTTTGGGTAAAATCGGCGGAATGCCCGCCGATGCACCTTTGATGCATATCGGGTCATTCTTGTTGACCACAACACATATTGCACAATTGTTGACACTTTATTATTTCGCGTTCTTTTTGGTTATTCTTCCATACCTTAGCAAACGTGAAAAAGCCCTCCCAATGCCTGAAAGCATTAATGACGCTGTTCTGCAATGCAAATCAGGAAAGTGCTGTGAGGCCTAAGATGAATAAGACTATGGAGAAAAATTCAATGTTTAAAAAATTGATCCTGACCTCTGCGGCTGTGATGGCGCTTTCTGTGCCAAGTGCGCATGCGGCTGAGAGCGCAGGCGTTCATGAAATCGTCGATGTGCCATTCTCTTTTGAGGGGCCATTGGGAACATATGATAAAGCATCTTTGCAGCGTGGCTTAATGGTTTATCGTCAAGTCTGTGCAGGTTGCCACTCACTGAAACGCGTGGCTTACCGCAACCTCGAAGATTTGGGATATTCTCCTGAACAGATTAAAACAATCGCTGGTGATGTAACCGTGATGGATGGCCCGAATGATGAGGGTGAAATGTTTGAACGCCCAGGTCGCCCGAGTGATCGTTTCAAATCTCCATTTGTGAATGATAAAGCGGCGGCATCTGCTAACGGTGGAGCAATTCCCCCTGACTTATCTTTAATTACCAAAGCCCGTCACGGCGGTGCAGACTATGTTTATAGCATTTTAACAGGCTATGCCGAAGCTCCGCACGGTGTCGTTATTGCCGAAGGCAAGCATTATAATAAGGCAATGGATGGCAATGTGATTGCCATGGCACCACCATTGAGTGATGGGGCTATCGCTTACGAAGATGGCACACCGCAAATTGTTAGCCAGTATGCAAAGGACGTTGCAACCTTCCTGACATGGGCGGCTGAACCTGAAATGGAACATCGTAAACAAATGGGCGTGAAAGTTGTATTGTTCTTGTCCATTTTTGCGGTCGTGATGTATGCGGTTAAACGCCAAATCTGGAAAAAGGTACATTAGGAGCAGTCATGTCGAAGCAAAAATCAGCCCAAGAATATCTGATTAAGGCAAAGCTTTATCGCTTTATGTCCTTGGTTTTTGTGACCTTGGGGATTTTTGTTTTTTGCGCCTTATATATCCAAAATGTCGAAGGAAAATTGGTTGAGGCTTTAAAAAATCCGATGACTATTGCTATCTTCCTGGTGCCATTTTTTCCTGCGGCGGTTCTGTCGTTTTTGGCAGACAGCGCAGAGAAAAAATATAAAAAAATGACCGAAGGGAATTCCCAAAAGAAGTAGGGAGACATGAAGAATACGCGTGAGGATATATTGTCTTTCTGGTTCACAGAGACTACCCCCGCGCAGTGGTTTCAGGTCTCACCGCTATTCGACGAAATGGTCAGGACAAAGTTCCTCGACCATTTTTTATTGGCGGACAGGGGATATGTGGATGATTGGGCAAACTCTGCTGACGGGGCTTTGGCACTTATCCTGACCTTTGACCAATTCCCGCGCAATATGTTCCGCGACACGCCCCAACAATATGAAACAGATGCGAAAGCCTTGAAGATCGCAGAGCTTGCGATTGAACGGGGTTTTGATCAGGTGATGACACCACTGAAACGCAGATTTTTTTATCTGCCGTTCGAACATAGCGAAGATTTAGATCATCAATATCGCAGTGTCGAACTGTTTGGAAAAATGAAGAATGATGACCCGATGGGCGTTGAATATGCCGAGCGTCATTTGCGGGTGATCGAACAATTTGGCCGCTTCCCGCACCGGAATAAAATATTAGGGCGAGAGAGCACCCCCGCCGAAGAAACATTTTTAAAAACAGTCGGTAAATATTGACTGTGTCTTCTTACTGACCATAGGTCGATAATAAGGTGACATGGTCAATGACCTCTCTGTTTGATCCGTTTATCAACAGTACATCATTTCCAACCCGCACATATTTATATCCGTATGGTATTGGGCGCAGACGGGCAACGATTTGTTGTGGAACGTCTTCGGTAACAACATCACTTGGTAAGCCATAGCCGATCATGTAGGGGCGTTTTTGCGGGGCAGTAGGCGCTACGCATTTTTTAACGCGCAAATCATGTTCCCATGGGCAAGTGTTTTTGTAATAATGGGCAACATAACGTCCTAACAACACTCTGTCATTGTCGCTAATAGCCATTTCGCCAGCACGCCCAAGGTTAGGGGTGTAAATATGATCGTTACGGTCCGCTTCCTGATGTTCGTATGTGCGGTGGACATAGACCTTGGTTGGTTGGGTTGGCGCGGTATTTTCTGCAAAGGCTGATGTTGTTAACAATGATGCCATGACGAATAGAAAGAATTGTTTTGAAATGCCCATTTTTGTTCCTTGTGCGTCGTCTTTAAACTGAATTCTGTGGGGGAATATCCCCTCTCTATTGGTTTTAAAGCTTTTCAGCGGCAGGACAAGAAAAAAATGTGGCGAAGGAACCCTCCGCCACATAAATTATTTCAAAGCCATTTTGAACTGGGGCTTATTTACCGATGGAAGACAATATAACCACAGCATCAATAATCTGGCGGGTTGCCGCCTCCATCAACACAACATCATTGTCAACGCGCACATATTGATACCCTGTCGGCACAGGGCGCAAATGGCTCACGACATCACGCGGAACGGGGTAGTATAGAACGGTTTCCGGCAGGCGGTATCCGACCATATATCTCTTTTTGGCCTGACCATATTGCAGACATTCATGGTGTTTTTTGGCGAGGCCGGGTGGGCAGAATTTTTTATAATGATCTTCGGCATAGTGGCGAAGTGTAACGCGATCATTGTCATAGATTTTAACGATTTTGGTGCGGTTATCATAACGATCATCATCACCGCGTTTGCTGTCATCCTGACCATAGGAATGTTTCACATATGAATTATCAGATTCTTGTGACCATCTGCCATGACCATTTCCGCCTTTGTCCGCAAAGGCGGGCGCGCTGACTATTAATGATAATGCAGTGATTGCCCCTAAAATTATTTTTCGTGTACCGCTCATATTATCTAACTCCTATTTTATGTTTTATTCATGAGGTAGAACGAAGCGGGGGAACTACAACCCCCGCGAGGAGGTGGGAGTTAAATGAGGGGGGATTATGAATGCTTCAGTGTAAATCCGATGATAGACCCAGCCGCATAGCCCATCAAACCTCCGACGGTTGCGCCAACTCGACCATTACTGTGGCCATCTGGTTTACAGGTGATTGCATCCCCTGCAAATGCTCCGGCGATCAGGGAGGGGATACCTATCGCAGCAGATGTGACCCTGTCGCCAAAGCGTGTTCACCGCCCATGTGATGTGAAATTCCTGTGGCAATTCCTGTATGCACAGCCACCAGCGTGGCTTGCGGAAAAATAGTCCTAAGCATAATTGAGTGTCGTCCTTTTTAATAAGACCGCACCTTAATTATCTTTTTCCAGAATGTCAAATTTGAGGGTGTCGAAGATGAATTAAATTTTCTAAGTACAATTCATCGTCTCTTAATCCTGGATTTACTTGCCAATTCATAAATCCAACTAAATCAACGATTGATCTTAGCATTGCCTCCCTAGTAATAGGTGAGCCTTGGATGGTTTTTTCTATGTTTCGCGCATAGTTAAAAATACCTATAGCCATGCAGTTCAGCATTATAGTGTCGTAAATAAGGTCATCTTTACTTCTATCTCTTGATTCTAAAAAATGTGCTATTCTTGAATTGTATTTCTGATAAAAAGAAACAAGTTCATATATTATTAAAGCCGATTCATTATCGGTAAACTCTATAGCTTCTTTAAGTATAGTGATCCCATTTAATGGCTTTTCTGGAAGAAAAGGTGCTCCCTGATGAAGATATTTAAAACATCCTTTTGTATATGCACTAATCTCAATTAATGCATCTGGCATTTTTGATCTATATGCCAATGACCTTCTATACAGTGCATCATCCGCACGAGTCTTTTCTTCATGCATTTGTTTTTGCATAGTGTTGACAGTCCACCAAGCACCAAGTAGAGCAAGAACTCCAGTAAGTAGAGTTTGCCAATTGGAAAATGTAGTGAAATCTAAATTCTTTGAAATGGTTATATAAACAATCAAAGCTGCCGCTAAAATTAGCAGCAGCTCTATTAAAGATAGAGAAAATAATGAGATATATTTTCTCATTAGTACTACTCCCACTCAATCGTCCCCGGAGGTTTGCTTGTAATATCATACACGACGCGGTTCACCCCACGGACTTCATTAATAATACGCGTTGCGACGCGGCCTAGGAAATTGTGGTCGTAGGGGTAGTAGTCGGCGGTCATGCCGTCGCTGGAGGTCACGGCGCGGAGGGCTAGGACGTGGTCATAGGTGCGGCCGTCGCCCATCACGCCGACTGTCTTCACTGGGAGTAACACAGCGAAGGCTTGCCAGATGATGTCGTAGAGACCTGCCTTTTTGATTTCATCGATATAAATCAAATCAGCGTTGCGGAGGATTTCTAATTTTTCGCGGGTGATTTCACCCGGAATACGGATGGCTAAACCCGGGCCCGGGAACGGATGACGTTTGATAAAGTCTTCGTTCATGCCCAGTTCACGACCCAAGGCGCGGACTTCATCTTTGAACAATTCGCGCATTGGCTCGACCAGACCCATATTCATGCGCTCTGGCAGCCCGCCGACATTGTGGTGGGATTTAATGGTGACGGATGGCCCGCCTGTATAAGACACGGATTCGATCACATCAGGGTAGAGTGTACCTTGCGCGAGGAAGTCAGCGCCGCCGATACGTTTGGCGCAGGCTTCGAACACTTCGATAAACAGGCCGCCGATAATTTTACGTTTTTGTTCGGGGTCGGTGACGCCCGCCAATTTTCCGAGGAATAATTCGGATGCATCTTCGTGGATGAGTTTAATCGAGTAATGGTTTTTAAACAGGTCAACCACTTGCTCGCTCTCGCCCGCGCGCATCAGGCCGGTATCAACATAGATACAGGTCAGCTGGTCGCCAATCGCTTCGTGGATCAGGACGGCAGTCACGGAGGAGTCAACGCCGCCAGAGAGGCCGCAGATCACGCGTTTATCGCCCACTTGTTCACGGATTTTCTTGATGGATTCTTCGCGGAACGCACCCATTGTCCAGTCGGCTTGACAGCCTGCAATTTTATTGACGAAGTTTTTAATGATCTCGCCGCCTTTAGGGGTATGCGCCACTTCAAGGTGGAATTGCACACCGTAAAATTTACGCGCTTCGTCCGCGACAGCAGAAAGAGGTGATCCGTCAGATGTGCCGATGGCTTTAAAACCTTCCGGGAGTTTGGTGACGCGGTCGCCATGTGACATCCAGACTTCGTTGGCTTCACCTTTTTTCCAGACGCCATCAAAGAGAGGGCTGTCTTCTAAAATTTTAACAGCACCACGCCCGAATTCTTTATGGTTTGAGCCTTCGACTTTACCGCCCAATTGTTCGCACATGGTTTGTTGTCCGTAACAGATTCCCAAAATTGGCAAATCCATCTCGAATACATAGGATGGTGCGCGGGGGGAATTTTCTTCGGTCACGGAGCAAGGTCCGCCGGAGAGGATAATCGCTTTCGGGTTATAGGCACGGGTGCGGGCTTCGTCTGCATGATTGAACGGCCAGATTTCGCAGTAAACGCCAGCTTCGCGGACGCGGCGCGCAATCAACTGGGTCACTTGGGAACCAAAATCGAGGATGAGGATGCGGTCATGGGGTGCGGCTGCATGTGTCATAATAAATCTTTCTAATCATCTGGAAGTGGCTTTTTAGTCTTTTAAGGGGTGAGAGGTCACAAATCAAAGGTTTTGTGCATAAAAAAGGGGCGTCAGTGCAGAAAAATGCAGCGGACGCCCCAAATCTATCAATAACAACGATACTATGAGCCTAATAATTGATCCGCCAACTCGGCTATTGCCGCAGTCCATAAGAAAGTTCCGCGTTCGGACACGTTAATGTCATAGCCATTGATCGTATGAACCTCGGCATTTCCTTCGACGACATTGTATTTCTCATAGAAAGTTCCGTTTGTTTGCATGACAGAGGCTGTCAAATCCATATATTTCCGGGCAATACGCTTGGCATCATCCATAAACCCATAACGAGCCAGACCGTTAAATGCAAAATATTGCAGGGGAGGCCATCCGTTCGGGTAATCCCACTGGCTTCCGCTATTATCAAGGGAAGTGACTATTCCATAGGGTGTTTCCAGATTCTCCAGAATAAATTTAACAGCCTTTTTGATGTCTTCCTTGTCTTCCTCTGCATCATAAAGTCCCGCCCAAAGAGGTAGGAACATGGTCGCAAACGGCTTTGTGTTCAGTCGTTTCCTTTCGAAATCATAATCAAAATATACGCCTGTTTTTTTTTCAAACATATATTTTTTCATGCGAATTTTACGTTCTTTAGCCAACTCACCCCACCGGACTGACTCCGTCGGTAATTCGAGCAATGTCGCCATGTCCCCAAGTTCTTTTTCCATTCGGTATAACATCGAATTCAGACAACTGGTTGCGTGGAACATGCACCGCAAAGCACCGTAATCCCAATGCCCTGTCGGATCAAAACCCGATGCCCTCATGGCGCGGTTGGCGCGGTGGTATAATGGGGTCAATGTTTCAGTTTCACTATCATAGAAAAGTTTGGTGTCTTCAATATCGTCAGCCGATGTCAGGTTTCCCTTGTAATATTCAATAGCATGATGAAAGTGTCCTCTTTCACCCGACACAACTTCCGGCGCAGGGACTTCGCCTTCATCCCAATAACGCGACAGACCAGTTTCACCAGCCACACGGTTAAGTGATGTCCAATAGTCATGAAGCTTTACAAGTTCTGTATAAGCATAGCGCAGCCAGTAATGGGCATTGGTATAGATACCGTCCGGATCGAAATCTGTCCAAGGACGCAATTGCGCCTCACGCCAGATTTGCCAGACCATCATCGATAATAAGGGTGGCTGGGAACGCGACAGGTAATAAGTCCTGTTTGCATTCAAAATCTTTCCATAAACTTTGATCTGATAGAGCTGGTTATCAACTTGTTCACGCATCAATTTCGGGTTGCTTTGCGTCCAGGCAAAAACCGGAAAAGCGGAATCCCATCCATACATTTCATTAAACCGCCCGCCCGGAACAAGATAGGGGTATGGCAAATAGAGCAAGCCATGCTTGGCTTCTGGCCCGAAGAATGTAGATGGATCGTATCCTTTGGGAAGCATAATGAGTTGACGGGGATTGCTGACCGTTTTGGATGCAGCTTCGAAATCTTCCTCTACGACATAAACAGGTGGAAGTTCCCCGTCCAATTTAGGGTCTCCCGCTGATTTGCATATATCGCTGCGGAGTAGAATACGGGAAGTATCATTGACGGTTTCCTTCAGAATATCGATCATATGCACACCTATTACTATAAAGAGATGATTTTCCTTACTATTGCTGGATGACAGGTCACAAATCAAAGCTTTTGTGATAGAATTTAAGAATATGTTGCACATACCCATCAGTTTTGAATTTTTCCCCCCGAAAACCGAGGCTGCCGCCGAGGTCATGCTCGCATCTGCGACTGATTTAAGGGGATTAAATCCTGAATTTGTGACCGTGACCTGCGGTGCGTGCGGTTCCCCTAAAACAGGAACCTTTGAGGCCGCTAGTCGTTTAAAGGCTGAATTGGGTTTTACAACTGGGGTGCATATCAGTTATTTCGGCACGAAAAAGGCTGATTTGTTTGAATATGCCGAAACTTTGTGGGAAGCGAGCACCCACCATCTGGTGGCGTTGCGGGGCGATATTCCCGAAGGCGTGAATGGCGCCGATTATAACCATGGTGATTATTTTCAATTTACCAGTGATTTTGTAGAAGCCTTAATGGCCTGCCGTCCCTTTGATATCTCAGTGGGGGCTTATCCCGAAAAACACCCTGATGCCCCTGATATGACAGCGGATATAAAAGCCTTAAAACTGAAATGCGGGGCGGGGGCGAAACGGGCGATTACCCAATTTTTCTTTGGCACGGATATTTATAAAGGGTTTCTGGAACAGGTGCGCGGGGCGGGGATTGAAACACCTATTGTTCCTGGGCTATTGCCGATTACTGATTTTGAAAAGGCTAAGGCCTTTGCGGCGAAATGTGGGGCGACTATTCATCCCGCAATTGCCGAACGGTTTTTAAATTCGTCCGACCCGCAACAGACGGCGATTGATCTGCTTGCTTCACAGATTGATGATTTAATAAATCTTAATGTTCCTCAATTACATTTCTACACCCTCAATCGGGCGGACTTGATACTCTCTGCGTTTCAGAAACTTGGAAAAATATAAGGATTATAAACTATGGTACTCGCTACAAATCTTGGGTTTCCGCGTATGGGCGCAAAGCGTGAATTAAAATTCGCTGTCGAAGGTTTTTGGAAAGGTGACATCACCGAAGCCGAATTGGTACAAACGGGCGCAGATATTCGCCGTACCAACTGGTTGATGCAACGTGATGCGGGGATTGACCATGTGCCCGTCAATGATTTTGCATTCTATGACCAGATGCTGGATATGACGTCACTCCTCGGCGCTGTGCCACCCCGTTATAACTGGGCAGGGTCAAATGTTGATATGCATACCTATTTCGCGATGGCGCGCGGGAACGCGACAACTCAAGCGATGGAGATGACCAAATGGTTTGATACCAATTACCATTACATTGTTCCCGAATTCTCTGCGGATACAAAATTTGCTATTTCAACTACCAAGATTTTTGATGAGGTGGCAGAGGCCAAAGCCTTGGGGCTAAATCCACGCCCTGTATTGATTGGGCCAGTGACTTATCTGTCCCTCGGTAAATCAAAGGATGGAACAGACCCGTTATTATTGTTGCCAAAACTTCTTTCCGTCTATCGCCAGATTTTAATGACCCTTGTGGGGCAGGGGGTTGAATGGGTGCAGATGGATGAACCTATTCTGGCACTGGATATAACACAGGCGCAGGCAGAGGCGTTGAAATCAGCTTATACAACGCTTTGCGGTTATGATGTTAAAATTTGTCTTGCGACCTATTTCGAAAAATTATCGGCGAACGAAGATTTGGCATTGTCATTGCCGTCTGAGGCTCTGCATATTGATTTGCGTCGTGGGGCAGGGCAATTGAACGGGATTCTTGCTAAATTTCCGGATACTAAAATCCTCTCTCTCGGATTGATTGACGGGCGGAATATCTGGAAAAATAATCTGCGTCTATCTCTGGAGCAGGCGGAAAGTGCAGTTGACGCGCTGGGATCTGATCGTGTGTGGCTTGCTCCGAGTTGCTCGCTCCTCCATTCGCCGATTGATTTAAATCTTGAAACGCGGATGGATGCACAACTGAAATCATGGATGGCATTTTCTAAACAAAAACTGGATGAAATTGTAACCCTTGCCAGCATCTTGAACGGCAATGATGTGGGGGCAGCATTAACCGAGAGTGATGCTGTTGCCAAAGACCGTTCAACATCCCTTCGTATTCATGACTCTGCGGTCAAATCGCGCATGGCGACCTTAACGCTGGATATGTTTGCGCGGGCCTCACCCTTTATCAATCGTCGCCCTGTGCAGCAGGCATCACTCGGCTTGCCATTATTCCCAACCACCACCATCGGGTCATTTCCGCAAACCAAAACCATTCGTGAAGCGCGCGCAGCGTTTAAAAAAGGAACGCTTGATGTGAACGGCTATGACGCCGCGATGAAACAAGAAATTCGTGACGTTGTAAAATTCCAGGAAGAAATTGGTCTGGATGTTCTGGTTCATGGCGAGGCAGAGCGCAATGACATGGTTGAATATTTCGGTGAACAATTAAAAGGATTTACCTTCTCTCAAAACGGATGGGTACAATCATACGGCTCACGCTGTGTGAAGCCGCCGATTATTTTTGGTGATGTCTCTCGCCCGACCCCGATGACGGTGACATGGTCGTCTTACGCACAATCATTGACACCCCGCCCGATGAAAGGAATGCTCACAGGGCCGATTACGATGCTCTTCTGGTCGTTCGTCCGCGATGATCAACCGAGATCAGAGACCTGTAAACAAATCGCCCTCGCTCTCCGTGATGAGGTGAGTGATTTAGAGGCCGCTGGAATTAAAATCATCCAGATTGATGAACCCGCCATTCGCGAAGGGTTGCCGTTACACCGTGCGGATTGGAATGCCTATCTGAAATGGGCGGTTGATAGTTTCCGTTTGTCATCATCATCGGTTCGTGATGAAACACAAATCCATACCCATATGTGCTATTCTGAATTCAACGATATTATCGGGTCGATTGCGGCACTTGATGCTGACTCGATTTCGATTGAAACATCCCGTTCGCAAATGGAATTGCTGGAAGCCTTTATCGAATTCCAGTATCCGAACGAAATCGGCCCCGGGGTCTATGATATTCACTCGCCAAGGATTCCATCAGTTGATGAAATGGTGATGTTGCTCGAGAAAGCAGCCATCGTCCTCGACCCTGCCCAAATCTGGGTCAACCCCGATTGCGGCCTAAAAACCCGCGCATGGGCAGAGGTTAAACCAGCCCTGACCAACATGGTTGAGGCCGCAAAGGTGATGCGGCGGATGTTTGCGTGAGGGAATAAGGCGCCTTAGATAAGGTCTAACTATAGGCTGGAGCTTCTAAAGGACGCTCTGGTTCTTTTATGATGCGTGCAGCTGGCTTTGTATGAAGCATCCTATCAAGAGTTCTTTTTGCCTCTTGAATAAGACCATTTGCATATGCGTGATGGATGACCTCTATCCCACTTTGATGCAGGCGCGCTAATTCTGGGGAGTTTTCGCCGCCAACTCGATAACTTGCCAAACAATATGTTTGAGGCGCGTTGTGGGGGCAGGTTTGTTTGAAACCAACTAATTGGGCAATCGCCTTATCAACTTGTTGGGGATATTCAACAACAGAGATGGCAACATGACCAGAGGACATGAATGCAGGTGCGCGTTCTGCGCGAGGTTTGTAACGGCCTGGATTTTCAGGGAAATTGAAAATCGACTTTGCGCCATCCAAAGCCCTGCGTCCAAATAATACCATGAATTGATTCTCTTGATCAAACCCGCCAACAATACAGTTCTCAGGTGTATTGGCCGTTGCCCAAACTGCGCTCAGGTCTGGGGCAGATAGCAATTTTTTAACATCAGGATTTTGCTCAATCGCTGCTAAAACTTTTGCTACGGTCTCTTTTTTCCTGCCCTTGATATTCGCTACAAAAATATCGTGTTGCGGGTATTGTCTCAATAAAATAGGGCTGGCTTCAATGCCCTTAAGATCTCTTGATGATTTATCAAAACGATCAAAAGCTTCCACAACAGAACCACCACTGCTATTTGCCATTAAGGAGAAATGCCTATTCAGAACATTATAAAGGGCGCGGGAAAGAGGGGTTTGTCTCTTTGTAAAATCCTCATACGGTAAGCATGGCTTAATCCCGGGTTTTAACAACCACAGTATTGGTGAATTTTTTTGATTTGAATGACTCATGATTGGCTCCCTGCCTTATATTTATTCGTGAAAACTTACACCTAATTCTTGGAGATAACAAATACTTATGGTTGTTGGGTTATGTCTATATGTCATGGCTTGCATAATGGAGATGTGGGCGGGATTCTTCATGGAGACCTCTTTTTTTAAAGAAGCCCCTGAAAACTTCGCCCAGATTTGATCTGTTGACTTTTGTTTTCATGGAAAAATTTTTAGCTCCTGATAAAGAATTCTTTAAAATATTTCCAAGATCTTTTTCTTCATCCCTTAATTCGATATAAAAGAAATGCTGACACAGTGCCACAAGGCGGGGAATAATTTCTGCGGTTGATCTTTCATCGTTTGTTGTCCCTGTATCACCATCACTTACTAACCCGCCATATATATTCCATTCATCTGGGGAATACCGATCCTTAATAATTTCTTCCATGAGATTCAGGGCTGGGGCGACCGCTGTTCCTCCTGTTTCGGGATTATAAAAGAAATTTTCTTCATCACACTCAGATGCTTTTGAATGGTATCTAATATTGACGATTTCAATATGTTCATATTCTCTGTCTAGCATCAGTCCGACCAGCGTATAAAATAATTTAGCATCATTTTTTTGTTGTTCTCCCATTGATCCTGAAACGTCCATCATACGAAAGAAAACGGCTTTTGTCTGGGGTTTGGGAACTCTTTCTCTGCTTCGATAGCGAAGATCGATTGGGTCAAGAAATGGTGCTTTTGGACGCTTCATGAGCGTGTCTATTTGATCCTGAATGGATTGTCTGATAGCCGCGTCTTCGGTTGTTTCGATTTTTTCTTTTAGTAAGGCTATCTCTCTCTTGGTTGGAGCATCCAAAGCAATCCGTCGCGCTAATGCACCACGCATTGATCTTACTATGTCCAGATTATTAGGTGTTCCTGATTTAACAATTCCTGATCTCTGGAGTTTGAATTTTGAATCACCTAACAAATATTCTTTAATCATGTTGGGTAGGCCGCATCCCTCCAATAAAATCTCATAGGCTTCCTTGCGGGAAATCTGGAATGTATAATCATCCATTCCATCCCCATCACCTGAACCACCCCCTTGTTGTTGCCCGCCTTGAGGTTTGGCAATTCTATCGCCTTTTACATACTCTCTGTTTCCCGGATGGACAGTTTCGCGTATTCCACCTGATGCGGCATGGTTAAAAGTAGGTTGTGAGAGGTCCTTTTTCGGGATGGTTATATCAACATCATTAATGCCCCCAATTTTTTCGTTGCCTAATGCTCGTTCGACGGCGTCTCTGATATAGCCTTTATAACGCCGTTTGAAGCGCTCAACATTACCGATATTCTTGCCCTTGCCCGCTAATCTGCGGTCAACAATATGAAGATTCATTGTTTTTCTGCCCTGTTGGAACATTATTTATTATTATTTTTCTTAACAAACCAAGTTTTCATATCTTAATCAATAAAAATCTGTACTTTTTCCCTGAAATCCGTATATTAAAGCCATTCCCATCAACACAGGTTTTAACCAGTGGTAATCCGTAGGGACGGATTGCGGGGGGAGACCCATGGGGAAATAGTTATCTCGAGCTTAAAGGAGCATCTAAATGGCTGAACTCGATACATCCAAACCACTGAAACCAAAAGCAAGCGCTGTTTGGTTGGTTGACAATACAACACTGACATTCGACCAGATTGCAGATTATACAGGACTCCATGTTGTGGAAGTTCAAGCATTGGCTGATGAAGAAGTCGGACGCGGCATTATTGGCGAGAGCGCCATTCTTGCAGGCGAATTGACCGCTGCTGAAATCGAACGCTGTGAAAAAGACAGCAACGCCAGCTTGAAAATCATCAAACGCGATGGTCCGGCGCTCAAAGTCCGTGCAAAAGGTCCGCGTTATACACCGGTTGCACGTCGTAATGATAAACCGGATGCAATCGCATTTTTGGTGAAAAATCATCCTGAAGTATCTGACGCACAAATTTGCAAATTGGTTGGGACAACAAAACCAACTATTCAAGCTATTCGTGACCGGACACACCCGAATTCATCGACACTGAACCCACGCAACCCTGCTGAAATCGGGCTTTGCTCTTATCAGGAACTCGATAAGTCCATTGCCAAAGGTTTGAAAGCATTGGGTCGTGACCCAGTTGCCGAAGCATTGGCCGCCAAAGAAAAACGCGAAGCTGAAAACGCTGCGTCTGATGAGGCTGCTAAATCAGAAACCAGTTTCGACTTCTCGAACTTCCTGAAATCAACAGGTCGTTCTTCATAGGAAGATTGATAGATTTAAAGAAAAAGGCTTGGGGTATCCCCAAGCCTTTTTTAATTCCGTTCTGATGATGACGTCAGGTCAACTGTTCTATTTCTTCCCTGACTCTCAATTTCATCGTCTTTAATTTTCTAATCTCGAAATCACTTGCAGATGGGTGGTGCGACAATTCATTTAACCTGTCTTCCAAAGCCGAATGTTTCGACTGAAGAGCTTGCTTACGGGTTGCAGATACGGATGCAGCTTGTTGAGCTAATGGCATTGTCTTTCTCCTTAAATTAAGCGTTTAATGGCCAATAAAATGGTATGTAATAAATATAGCACTATCTGTATCGAATTCAAAGAAAACGCCCCAAAAAATTTGGGATAAATCAAGGATTAGCAATAATCACAAGAGGTTTTCTGATTTTTCAACAGGTTACAAATTTCACAAATTTAACGAACAGCCGCCCCCTCGGACAACTCATCCGCTATACCTATCTTTATAATGACATAATATTATTAATGCTTTATGAACGGTCAAAGATAGGGAAGAGATTTATTCTTTTTTTATCTCTCTTTCTTATAATCCTGATACGGGAGTGTGCGGTCGTGGCCAAAAGAGATTATTACGAAGTTTTGGGTGTTGCCAAAGGCGCCAGTGATGAAGACATCAAAAAATCCTATCGGAAATTGGCGATGAAATATCATCCTGACCGCAATTCAGGTGACAAAGCAAAAGAAGCCGAAGAAAAATTTAAAGAAGTGAAAGAAGCTTATGAGCTTTTGAGCGATCCCAAGAAACGTGCCGCTTATAATCAATATGGCCATGCTGGGTTGGATGCTTCTTTTCAGGCTGCGTCTGGTCAAGGTGGGAAGCGAAAACAAACTCGCGAAACCTTTGCGGATATTTTTAAAGACCTTAACCCTGAGGCAGAACAACCGCGCTGGGGTGATCTTCAAAAGAAGGTAAGTGGCGCTCAAGAAAAGTTAAGACCTACCTATGACCGCATCAGAGAAACGCATCAGGTTTACACTGAATTCTTTAGGGTGTTAGGGCATGTTCAAACGCAAGATACGATGGCAACTTCGGAAGTTGCTGAGGCAGCAAACAAGAGAATAGCAGCCCTCCAGAAATTCGCAGTTGCTTACAAAGCATATTCAGAGGTTTCTCAAAAGGGGATTGATTTGGCGCGTCAGGAAACTGACCAGCGACGCGGACTCTTAAGTCGCATCCAGAGTGAACATGGCGATGTTTTAAGAGCATTTTCTAAAAATATTGCTAAGGTTGGCATAGAGAGACCAGAAAGAGAAATTATACATCGCTTATCTTCAGGCAACATTTATGTTGATGATCTTCTGGACACGCTTGAAAAAATGAAACCTTCAAGACTTGCGCGCGTTTTGCCGCAGAATGAAGAACGTGCGATGGAGCTAGATATAAGGATATTGCGTATCAAAGAAATGGTTGAGCAATATAAACAGGTAAAAGGGGCAATGACCGAGCTTGGCTATGTTGGTGCAGTCTATAACGCTCAAGGTCGGAATGGTGAAATTGCGCAAGCCATACCATCCATTTTGATCGAGATTGACCATTTATCAACGTCTGCGCAATTAGCGGATAATAGAACAAAATTCAGTCCGCATGATATTTTTAAAAATTGTGGAGCTTTTAGACCTGAGTTTCATGAATCTGAAATCAATGCCTTGTTAAGTCCCGACCAGCAAAAATTGGTGCAGTGGGCACAAACGCAAATCAATCGATATAGTATATTCGACACAATCGATGAAAGCGTCGTTGCCAAAGCCTTATCGCCACAACAAATAAAGGCGGCTCAAAAAAGATTAGATATGTATGTAGACCATGTCGCGACAAGGAATAAGTTGGATGACCTTTTAAGAAAAATGAATAGATTATTCTCGATGAATGAAAGACAAATCAGCGAGGAATCTTTGCAATCTATATTTCAGGCCGAAAAAGCATCTGCAGATTATGAGAGCCTTGTCAGAGAAGGAGTCCTTGATCGTGAAACCGCTAGGAAGGCGCTTATCTCAATAGATGCTACTTTGAATTTACAAGGTACGATATTTGAAACAAAAGCGAAATCATCCACAAAGAGACCGGAGGAGCAAATGGCACCGGAAACAAGAATGCCTTCTTAAGCGGGAATATCTTATACTTTCGCTGTTTCTGAAACTCTATCCATCTCACCCGCATCATCCAATATCGGATAAGCAATCGCGGTCATCAGGGAATTGATGCGGCGGAGGTCGCGAATAATATCCATATGGAGGTCGCTGGTTGCCATTGTTTCCGGCACGCCGCGTTGGAGGCGGCCGAGATGGTTGACGGAGGCATTGCGTTCGGCCAGTTTAATCATCGCCTTATCCTCAACCAATTGACGCGCCAGACGGGCATCGCCTGATATAAAGACCGTTTGCGCCAGACGCACGGAATCGATCACCAATTGGAATAAATTATCGAGCTCCTTTTTTCCGTCAGCTGAAAAGTCAACTTTGGCGCGGACACGTTTTTCGGCAAGCGGGATCAGGTTGCGGTCAATAATATCGCCCACATGTTCGATATTGGTAGCAAAGGTTAGAATTTGGAAGTGGCGTTTGCCTTCAACATCATTCATGGTTTCTTGAGTGATGCGTACCAGATAGGATTTTAAAAGTCTGTAAAGCTTGTCCACAACCCCGTCAATGTCGCGAATTTTATCAAAGGTCGATAGTTCGTTTTTCTGGAAGCTCTGCCACACCAGTTGTAACATTTGGTCAGTCATGTCGGCAAGGCGCAAAACTTCGCGTGCGGCGTTGGTAAGTGCGACAGTAGGGGTGTCGAGTACGCGGTCATCCAGATATTTTGGTTTGCTTTGGTCGTCTTGATTATTTTGTTTTTCTGGAATGGCTAAAGTCACAATCCGCGTTACCCCGTCAAGGAACGGCAGGAACAGGATCGCCACAAAAATGTTAAAGGCCATGTGGAAATTGATGACAACCGACACATCTGTTTCCCCCAAGTAATGGAGATGCGGCATTAGGAATCGGAATGAAGCAAGGACAAGAAACACTCCAGTCAGGCGCATGATAAGGTTACCAGCAGGAATGCGCGCCGCCTGCGGCGGGTCTTTCAGGGATGACATGAGCGGGGCAATGACGTTCCCGATATTTGCGCCGAGTACCATCATCAAGGCCAAGTGAATCGGAATAACCTCCGCCCCCACCATCGACATGAGGAGGAGGACAATTGCCAAAGAGGAGTGAAAAACCCAAGTCAGAATAACCCCAACCAGAACCGCCAGAATAGGGTCAGTATCAAGCGGCGCTAAAATAAGCGGGAGTGTCTCCGATGTTTTCAGGGGGACGGCTGCTAATTTTATAGTGGCCAATGCAAGTAACATCAGGGCAAGACCGATCAGGATACGCCCGATTTGACGACGGGTTGCCGCTTGTTCCTTGCCTGAATAAAAAACATAACCAGCAACCATTAAAACAGGGGATAGCCATGACAGGTCAAAAGTTAAAACCTGCGCCACAATCGTTGTCCCGACATCCGCGCCAAGAACAACCGCCAAAGCGGCTGTTGTCGCAATTAAGCCCTGTCCCGCAAAGGAAGAAATAATCATCGTGGTAGCGGTAGAGCTTTGGAGGAGTGCAGTCACCCCAACCCCTGCCAACATGGCAGTCACCCGATTTTTAGTCGCAACCGATATTATTTTCCGTAATTGAACGCCAAACGCGCGCGTCACACCACTCCTGACCAATTTTAGACCAAAGAGAAGGAGGCAAACGCCCCCAATAATTTTTAAAAGTATAAGACTGGCCATGTATATGAAGAATTCCTATGTTCTAATATCCTACATGGAAGCTAAAAAAACACAATAATTTCCTTGCGTTGCCAAGCAAAAATCCCTATAACACCCCCAATTGTTGTGGAAGGTTGTCGGTCAAACATTTTTGCCAGATCGAGCCGTACCACGAACCTCAACCCTTAATCGGAGGATATCATGGCCAAAAAAGTAAAAGGCTATATTAAACTTCAGGTTCCAGCTGGTAAGGCAAACCCTTCACCACCTATCGGACCTGCACTTGGACAACACGGCGTTAACATCATGGAATTCTGTAAGGGCTTTAACGCCAAGACAGGCGAAATGGAAGCCGGAATGCCAATCCCTGTGGTGATCACAGTATTTGAAGACCGTTCATTCACTTTCATCCTGAAAACCCCACCTGTCACCTATTTCATCAAGAAAGCGGCGAAAAAGGAAAAAGGGTCACAAACACCTGGTAAAGGTGGTTTCGTTGGTAAAATTACCCGCGCACAAGTGATTGAAATTGCTAACTCCAAGATGGTTGATTTGAACGCCAATGACCTCGCCGGTGCGATGTTGATGGTCGAAGGATCTGCCCGCTCTATGGGTATTGAAGTGGTGGAGGCATAATCATGGCACACTTAGGTAAGAAAACTAAAAAGAACAACGCTCTTGTTGACCGTACAAAATTCTACTCCATTGAAGATGCAGTCGGAATTTTGTTGACCGCCGCCAAAGAACGCAAATTCGTTGAAACAATCGAAATTGCGATGAACCTTGGTGTTGATCCAAAACAAAACGACCAAGTTGTTCGTGGCGTGACTGAACTTCCACACGGTACTGGTGCGGTTGTTCGCGTTGCTGTATTCGCAAAAGATGCAAAAGCTGCTGAAGCTTTGGCTGCTGGTGCTGACCTTGTTGGTGCTGATGATTTGGCTGAAGAAGTGATGAAAGGGAATATCAATTTCGACCGTTGTATCGCAACGCCGGACATGATGCCTTTGATTGCTAAAATCGGTAAAATCCTCGGTCCTCGCGGTTTGATGCCAAACCCGAAACTCGGAACTGTTACAATGGACGTTAAAAAAGCTGTTGAATCATCTAAAGGCGGTGCGGTTGAATTCCGTGCGGCGAAAGATGGTATCGTACATGCTCGCGTGGGTAAGGCAACTTTCGAAGCCGGCAAACTCGCGGACAACGTTCGTGCGTTCATCGGTGCCATTAACCGTGCAAAACCTGCCGGAGCAAAAGGTGTTTACCTCAAGAAAGTTACCCTGTCCTCTACAATGGGCCCAGGCGTAAAAGTTGACTTGCAAAGCATCGCTGGTTAATTAACTTTTATATAAACAATTCAAAACCCCCGATTTATTCGGGGGTTTTATTTTTTGTTTGCAATAATTTGCTTTTTAGCCGTAAAAATAAGTATGCATAGTTTATTTTCCACATGGACTGGTTTATTCCGTTATCATAATCCGATGATGCCTTTGGTGCAGCTGACAGCGACGTTTGAAGATGTGGGGGCAAATAAATTCGGCGGTTTTATCAGTGAAACCCCAATTATTCTCCCCGACGGTTTTGATCAAGCATTCGAGTTCAAAAAACCAAGTCGCTTGACATGTTGGGGGAGTATAGCCTGTGATGTAATGGAAGGGGAATTGGTTGATAAACAGATACCCAACTGGGGGCAGGAAGTTCATTTTTTAAAAGCATCAGACCAACTCAGCGGTTATCCTGTTTTCTGTCGGGGTGGCTTTAATGCGGCTGCTGGACTGATTGTGGGGGTTTGGGGTGTCGTGGAAGGGGATAACCGTTGTAATCTGCCTCTCAATCTTAAAATCGGGCATTTTACACTTAGAAAGCAAGATGGCGGTCGGAAAGATGCTCCTCGTACGGCGGCCCCTGTTACGCCCGAGTTGTTATGTGTCTAGTGTTTTTCTAGATAGGATTGCCCATTTTCCAACAGGCCATAGAAGAAGAGCTACTATAAATCCCGCGGCAAGAAACAAGAATTGGTGTTGGAAGCATAACCAGCACGCAAGTGGAATGGCAATCAATCTTGCGAGTGTTAGGTTCAATTCGCGCACAAATATTTGGGTAAATGACTTGTCTCCGTACCATCTTGATTCTAAGCCGCCATGATAGAAAAATTTGCTCATGGCGCGCAATATATTGCTTCCCAGAAGAATAACCGCATTCAAAGGCAGTAATAAAAGTATAAAAGATGAGCTGCCTAACAGCGCGGCAAGTTGAAATTCTTTTCCTTTTCCGTCATGGATGAGTTTGCCCGCAATCGGAATAGCCATGGCAACCACAATCCCCTGTACCCCGAATATAAATCCAATCATCGTCGTTCCGATTCCGGCAAGAATAAGATATGCGGGTATCAACATCGAACCAAATAACGACCAGAAGGCCTCCATAAATGTGCCGATTGTCATCGGAAGATCTTTACAAAATGTTTTTAATAATGGGGCAACATGGATCGATGGGCGGTCGATATTCTCTTCTTCTCCAGAATGGCGACCCTGAGGGAGCGTTACGCTCAGCCCGATTGTAGAGAATACGATTCCTGAGAATGCGATGATCAGCAAAACAGGTTTATCTCCTGATAAAACAATTAATCCGGCGAGAGATGCTCCCAAAAGCTCACCGATATTTGTGATCGCTTTGGCCAAAGAAACTTCGAATCCGACTTCACTTTTGCTGTTATGGCCTGAAAGGTTGGCGTGGCACATTTGGAAATATCCGGTAATGCAGAATGCCAAGGTGATACCCACACCCCAAGGTGTTTTGGATATATCTGTCAATAAAAAGAGTAACAGGCCGACGATCTGGCTTCCTATGACACCGCACATAAACCATTTTCGTTTGTGTCGGGTAAATAAGAAGTAATAAAAAGGAAATAGGATAAATCCGGATGTTATAAACCATCCGTATAAATACGCTGTCATCCCCATCCATCCGAGTTTGACGGTATCAAGCGCAATATAAAGCATAAGAAAGTTATGGGCAAAAACACCCAAAAAAATAGAGCAATATATAATGGCTAAATTTTTATTTCTGAATGGCTGTAAATACGAACGGGTCAGAAGGGACATTTAATGAACCATTTTCGCAATCTTCACAAAATCAGCCACGCTCAAATCTTCGGCGCGTTTGGTTTGATCTGTGCCTGCGGCTTCCATGGCGGCGGCGAATTCGGAGAGGCTGGAGCGTACCATTTTGCGGCGTTGGTTGAAGGCGGCGGCGAGGATTTTTTCCATGGTGTCGAATGATGGGGCGTCCTCGTCCATCACGCGGGGAATAAATTGGACAACGCTTGATTTGACCTTGGGCGGCGGGGTAAAGGCCGAGGGGGGGAGGTCGAATAATTTTTTGGTGGTGCAAAGCCACTGCGCCATGACCGAGATGCGCCCGTATGTTTTGCTGCCCTCGGATGCCAAAATACGATCGGCCACTTCTTTTTGAAACATCAGCGCCATAAAATTAACGACATTCCTGTCGGCACGGATAAGTTCCAGCCATTTGACGAGCAGGACGACACTGATATTATAAGGAAGGTTGGCGACAATGGCGCGCGGGGCATTTGATATGCTTGTGATGTCCGTCTTCATCGCGTCGCCGTGAATAATTTCCAACTTATCGCCATAGACAGATTTTAAATCGGTAACGGCGGCCACTGCGCGTTCGTCAAATTCAATGGCAATCACTTTTGAAGCAGGGGAGGCGAGGAGGCTGCGGGTCAAGCCACCCGGCCCTGGCCCGATTTCAATGGCGGTCAGATCGTCAAACTTGCCGGAGAGGCGGACAATTTTATCGGTGATATTCTGGTCGAGCAGAAAATTTTGCCCGAGGGATTTTTCCGCGCGCAAGTTATGCTCGCGGATCACATCGCGTAACGGAGGAAGTGGGGCGGGATTATCCACGTTTTTCGATAAAGGCTTGGGAGCGGAGATCGAGATAGTAACGACGTTGCGCCCTGTCCATGCGTTCCATCCCCAATTTTTCGGTGATGTCATCACGGCTAGGCAATTGATCTTCAGCCAATTGGCGTTTGTCTTGCAATTTGATGATATAAAGACCTGTTGTTGTCTCAATCGGCGAAGTGATTTGTCCTTTGGTCAAAGTTGGCAAAACAGCATCCACTTCTTTTGCCAAAACCCCCTGCATTACCCAGCCGATGCTTTTCCCTTGGGTGGCGCCCGGGGATTGTGAGAATTGACGGGCAGCTTTAGGAAAGGCCTCTGGCTCTGCTTTAAGTTGTTCTGCCAGTTTATTTGCGAAGATTTTGGCTTCGGGCATTTTTTTCGGGTCGGTGACAGGCAGATAAATATCAGAGATATTATATTGGTCTTTGCCGATATTTTCTTTCAGGCGATCCAGTTCGCTATCAATATCTGCGTCTGTGACTTCGATCTTTTGGCGGATGCGTTTTTGAACAACTTTTGTCCACGCAATTTGGGTTTTGATTTGGTCGCGCATTGTGCTGACTTTAATCCCGCGTTGCTCAAGGGCTTTTTTGAAAACATCGGCAGGAATATTATTTTGTTTGGCAACTTGTTCGAAGCCATTATCGATTTCTTTTGTTTCCACTTTTAATCCCAACCTGTCGGCTTCTTGGGAGCGGATTTGTTCGTCGATCAACATCTCGATAATTTGTGGGCGCAGTTTTTCGTCCAGTTCTTTGGATGGTTTCAATCCGCTGGAGGCCGCAATCAAATCCATGCGGGCTTTGACGTCTGACGCTGTAATAACGCCCTTGTTCACAACCGCGACAATAGATTCTTTTGAACCTTTTGTTGTCTGTGATAGGGCAGGGTGCGATACAGTCATCAATAATGTGATGGCGATCAGGGATAGATATTTCATTGTCTTAATCCTTTTTAGCGGCCTTATAATTCTGGTGGTAGTTCTGGTGGTAGTTCAAATAGTATGGAACGATGCTATCCATCGGCGTTGGTGTCACACCCAATTCATTTAATCCGTAGGCATCTTGTGCCACGATATTGTCGGTTTGCAAAGATGTAATCTGGTCGTTGGTGAGCGGAGGGTTGGGCAGAATGGCCATAAAAAACGCCTGAGTCCGCGCCATCCACCATGGCATGCTGATCAGGCAACGGGATTTGCCGATATAGGTGAATAGCCGCCCGTAAATTTCCTTAAAGGTTAATATTTCTGGGCCACCGAGTTCAAAAATCTGACCGCAAGTCTGGATGTCGCAAAGGGCATGGACGACTGACTTCGCGACATCCAAAACATAAACGGGTTGGAACCGCGTTTTCCCCCCGCCAATCAATGGGAAAAACGGAAGTATTTTCGCAAGGCCTGCAAACATATTGAAAAAATTGTCTTCCGCGCCGAAAATGACACTGGGGCGCAGGATGGTGACGGGCGGGAAAAACTCCTGAACAGCGCGTTCACCCAATAATTTGGTGATGGCATAGGCGGATTGGGAGTGGTCAACCC
>Ga0155195_113_pt1 | contig 32212 bp, 36 predicted proteins | sample RifCSPhighO2_02_FD_106163 | JGI IMG/M metagenome (GOLD analysis project Ga0155195, IMG submission 106163) | Alphaproteobacteria bacterium RIFCSPHIGHO2_02_FULL_46_13
ATCATCTTTGGACGCATTCCTGACGAACTGTCAAAACGCCATAAAGATCCCAAAAAACAAATTTTATCTTTGTTTGACCTGAAAGCCGAAGAATTCGCGCTCAACAATTTTAATGGCTGTCTGGCGATTAATGCCAAAGTGGAGTTTGACGGTAGTGATCATGAGATCGAGGCGGCCTGTAGCGGGTTTTACCAGAAGTTAGAGGCCTATGTGGCCGAGTTATGCGCTGCGGCTAAACTCAAGTCCCCCAAAACACTCGCCCATCAGATTATTCTGTTATTTGCGGGTTCCGTGGTGATGGGGCAGATGCACCGTGATCCGGACGCCCCGAATGTTGCCAAGGAAATTGTCAAAACTTTGTTGAAGGGTGCAGTTTAGGGGGCTGTCTATTCAGTTCGTTTCGTTGCTTTTTATATCTGTGTACATATAAAATTCAAAATCTTCGTTTTTTTCTTTTTCTAGGGTGGCTGATGCCTTATCTAAACAAAACGCATTGGGCCGTATGAAGGGATTAATTTTTACTTCAAAAGCTTTGAACACTTTGCCATCTTGTATGAAGGCCAATCCCCATTCGCTCTTATCAGTAAAATAGGGAATTTTTACACCGTTTTTAATAGGAAATTTTCCGACGTGTCCTCGTTCCTGAAAGGGGGCATCATATACCCCCAAATGACAAACGCTATCCCATTGAAAATCTGTCAGGTCACGGATTGCAATCTCCGTTTTTCCTTCGGCAACCATTTTTTCAAATTGATTGTTAAAATAGCGCTGGTCGGGGGTTAGATAGAATAGATTAAAGACATATAGGCCTATTAAAAATAAAAGCCCTATTCCCAATATTTGGGGGATGGAAATTCGTTTTTTTTGAGAGGTCATTGCACTCAACTTTCGTTTGCCGATCTGATTGGTTGGCTGATTCATACTCACAACAGGATAAATATCCTAAACTATCAACATAAAACTATAGATTAGAAGCCGTGTCGGGGGAAGGCATAACAAAACCCTTTATTGCTCCCTTAAAACTCTGCTAGATAACCGCATGGACAGTTTATTGACACCTTCTTCTTCGCCTTCGGAATATTCGACATCGACTGCGGGGGATTTTTTTTCGTTGCTCAAGCCTCGGGTCATGAGCCTTGTGGTCTTTTCGGGGTTTGCGGGGTATTGGGTGGCGCCTGACCGTGCGGATTTGCATCCGTTTTTGGCGTTGATTGGGATGTTAGCTTTGGCGCTGGGCGCTGGGGCATCCGGGGCATTTAACATGTGGTATGACCGCGATATTGACGCGGTGATGAACCGCACCAAAACGCGCGCCATTCCGATGGGTAAAATTACACCTGATGATGCGCTGGGATTTGCGATTTTTACAACGATTTTGGCTGTTCTGATGATGGCCTTGGCGACCAACCTGATGGCCGCAGGGATATTGGCCTTTGCGAGCTTTTTCTATGTGGTCGTTTATACGGCTTTTCTGAAACGCAGGACTGCACAAAATATTGTGATTGGTGGCGCGGCAGGGGCGTTTCCGCCGATGGTCGGGTGGGCGATGGTCACGGGGGATATTACGTTTTCCAGTGTGCTGTTGTTCCTAATTATTTTTATTTGGACTCCGCCGCATTTCTGGGCGTTGGCGCTTTTTGCGAATGAAGATTATAAGCGCGCCGAAATCCCGATGATGCCTGTCACCCACGGGGCAAAACACACCAAATGGCAAATGTTGGTTTATACGGTCATTTTGCTGCCTGTGACACTTGTTCCGAGTTTTATCGGGTTGGCGAACTGGGTTTATGCGGGGGTTGCTTTTGCCCTTGGCGCGCTATTTATTCTCTCTGCCATCCGCGTTCTGGGGGCTGAGGACATGAAACCTGCCAAGCAGATGTTTGGCTATTCGGTTTTTTACCTCTTTGCTCTTTTCTTAACCCTGATGTTATGTCACAATTAGAGGATCAAAAGGTCTATTTATGGAACAACAAAATACTACTCCTGAAATTACTCAAGACGCCGCATTTAAAAAGCGCCGCGACCAGAAAAACTGGATTGTGTTGGGCTTGATTGTAGGATGTATTGCGTTGATTTGGTCTGTGACTATGATCAAAATTAGAAATGGGATGGAAATAGCTCATCCTGTTGGGTTGTCCGTAGAGGGCGCGCCACAAAAAGCTAACGAAGGGGGCAAAGATGCTCAGTAAATTTGTCGTGTTCAGTGCAGTTATGATGGCGATTGGGTTTTCTTCCGTTGCGAAAGCCGAAGAGCAATTAATGGTTTTATGGCCTAAACAACGTGCGGCGCATCAGGTCGTTATGGATGACCACGCCGCCACTTATAAAGCCCGCGGTCAGGCTTATGTCGACCATTTATATGCAACGGGTGGTGAAGAGCCAATGCCAGCCGCCGATGATTTATCAATGAGTGGTGAAATTGAGCCTGTGCCGATCAATGTCGGTCAGGTTGCTGAAATGGTTAAAGAAACTGATCCTGATACCCAGACAGCGGCGACCCCTCATTAATTTTATAAATAGAATTTCATTCAATGGATGATTTAAGCAAAAAGAACCGCAGGACAGGCTATATTGTTCTGGGGCTAGTTCTGGGGATGTCGGCTCTGACCGCGTCGTCTGTTGAGCTTTATAAGCTTTATTGCAAAATGACGGGCTTCGGCGGGAAGGCCGAGCAATCCGAGACGGCCAAATCTGATGTGATTTTGGATCGTGAGATTAAAGTCCGGTTTAATACCGATGTGAGCGTCAATCTTCCTTGGGAATTTAAGGCTGACCAAGAACCTCTTACCCTGAAATTGGGGCAAGAGGCCGCCGTTTCCTTTTCCGCCACCAATCTGGGCAATCAGGGCTTTGCGGGAACGGCTCTTTATAACGTTGATCCACCTGCTGCGGGTGTTTATTTTCATAAGAACCAATGTTTTTGTTTTGATTATCAGTTGATCGCGCCCAAAAAAGAGGCTCATTTCCCTGTGGTTTTCTACATTGATCCCGCGTTGGATAAAGATCCGCAGTTAAAAGATTTGAAATCCATCACCCTATCTTATAGTTTTTTTAAGGCGGACTCTCCAGAATTAGAGAAAGCACTTGAGGACTTTTATAATAGCGGAAATTCAGGTACAACTTCAGTCAAGATTAAATAAACACCAAAACTTTAGACGATTTAAGCCAGAGGAATAAATTTATGTCAGATACTATTGAATATGGAACGACTGGGAAGCCCCATCCATACCACATTGTTCGCCCGAGCATTTGGCCTTTGGCAGGAGCATTCGCAGGCGGGTTGTTTGCACTGGGGATGATTTTGTTTATGCACCGCGCGGATATTAAAGAATTCCATTTCGGTATCTGGGCACCATTGCTGGGTGCGGCCTCTATTATGGCTGTCATGTTTTTCTGGTGGAAAGATATTATTTTTGAAACAGTGACTGAGGCCGTTCACAATAAAATCACCGAACGTGGATTGCGGATGGGGATGGCGTTGTTTATCGCGTCTGAGGTCATGTTCTTCGTTGCCTTCTTCTGGGCGTTCTTTGATGTGTCCATCTATGCGGACGAGGCTATCCAATATATGCGGGTTGCTTATACATCAGGCATTTGGCCACCTCCGCAGTTCGAAGCTGTTCCACCGTTTGGCCTTCCATTTTTGATGACCATGATTTTGTTGCTTTCTGGTACAACCGTGACTTGGGCGCACCATGCGATGCTTGCCGGTAATCATAAAAGTGCCAAAGAAGCTTTGATCTATACTGTGATTTTGGGTGTCATTTTCTTGTTCGTTCAAGGATATGAATATCACCATACCGAATTCAAATTTGGTGACGGGTCATTTGCGTCCACATTCTATATGGCGACGGGCTTCCACGGCTTCCACGTTTTCGTTGGGACAGTGTTCTTGGCGATTTGTTTGATCCGCGAAACCAAAGGGCATTTTACCCCTGACCGTCATTTCGGTTTTGAGGCGGCTGCTTGGTACTGGCACTTTGTGGACGTTGTTTGGTTGTTCCTGTTTATCGCTGTCTATATCTGGGGCGGTACAATCGGAATCGGATCTGACGAAGCTGTCCGCGCTGCGCATCAAGCGATTGCAGCCGGTGCTCAATAATGACTGAAATCTCCTCCCTGATCGCATCCATTGCTTGTAAATGTCCGCGCTGTGGGGAGGGTGATTTGTTTAATACCGGTTTATCCAACCTGACTTTACGCGACGCTTGCGACAAATGTGGATTGGATCTCAAAAAAAACGACAGTGCTGATGGCCCTGCCGTTTTTTTGATTTTTGTTCTTGGTGCGGCTCTTGTGCCGATGGCCTTGATCTTTGAAAATCTGGTGGCTCCCCCGTTATGGGTGCATGCTGTCCTTTGGGGAACGATTGCGCTTGCCGTCACTATCGGGAGTTTAAAGCCCATTAAATCGCTTGTGATCGGTATCCAGTATCGCCACCGTCCGGCGGATTGGGAATAACAGATGATCTGATGATCGGATGATCAGATGATCGGAGACAATAATAATATGAAACAAAAATTTCCTGTGATTGCCAGTTTGGTATGTTTTGTGGCCGTGGTTGTCTTGTGCACTATGGGGGCATGGCAGGTTCAGCGGCTTCAGTGGAAAAATGATTTACAGCGAAATCTGGATGCGGCTTTTTCAACCAAAAACCCGCCCCCTTTGATCGAGGCGCAATTTTCAAAAATTGAACCCGGTCAGGTTGTGCGCGGGGTAGCCAACGGAGTATTGGATGTATCAAAAGCTGTGATGGTGCATGGGCGGATTGAAAACGGCAAATCTGTTGTTGCTGTGGTCGCCCCGTTGAAAATGACATCTTCTCATGTGTCCGTTCCTGTCGAAATCGGGTGCGGTGATCCGGCAATTATCGGGCAGTTACCTTCATTAAAGCCAAAAGGTGTTAGCATCGTTGGTGTTTTGCGGCAGCCCAGATGGTCGTTTGTCACCCCGCCCAATATTCCGGACAAGGGCGAATGGTGGCGTATGGACGCTCAAGAATTCGGAACATATTGGAAGGTCGAGAATTTGCAAAATGCAGTGCTGACCTCGGAAGAAATATTGGATTTCGGATATCCGTTATGGCCTAAACTGACCCCTTGCACGATTGAGAAAACATTACGCAATGACCATGCGTCTTATGCCTTCTTCTGGTTTCTCATGGCGGGATCTTTATCTGTCATTTGGGTCATCAGGTTTTTAAAACCTTATTTACAATCTGCATAAAGAACTCTGACGCCATTTTCATCATCCCATTTACTGCGTAAATAAATATTACCGCTGAGCCGTGTATGGCAGGTAAAAAGGGGCATAATGGTGCGGATGGTGAGTTCGACTTTATAGCCCGGGAAGAACGGCCCCGTTGAGCAAACAGCAACGGTTTCGCCATCTTGCAAATTGAAATTCTTTTCGTGGCGCAGGATTTTGCCTTTGAATTTATAAGATTCTGTTTTGATGACGCCCATCACTTGTTGATTGGCGGAATTGACAATAGTGGCACATTCCTTAAACGGTGTCACATCCGCCGCCCATCCCGCATGGGGAAGGGTCATGAATAAGAGAAGGGTAAAAAAGAGGTGTTTTGTCATGTTTATTGCTGAGAGAAGAAGTCGAGTTTACCCGTATAGAGACGCATAAATTCAACAAATTTCTGGGATGGGACTGGTCTGGAATAACGATACCCTTGAACCTCGTCACAGCCTTCGGAAATCAGGAATTGCTCGTGGGCGGCTGTCTCCACCCCTTCCGCAATAATCTTGAGGTTGAGGGAGCGTCCGAGGGCAATAATGGTTCTGGCGATTGCCGCATCATCCGTATTGTTGAGGGCGTTGCGGATAAAGGATTGGTCAATTTTCAAACGGTCAATCGGGAATTGGCGCAAGTATGACAGGGAAGAATAACCCGTACCAAAGTCGTCAATCGCGAGTTCAACGCCCAGAGCATGCAATTCTTTCAGGGTTTTGATGGTTTGTTGAATATCTTCCATGAAGGCACTTTCGGTGACCTCTAACTCCAAGAAACGCGGATTGATTTTTGTTTTTTCTAACACGGATTTGGTGAAAGCCACCAAGTCACTTTGTTGGAATTGTTCGCCCGATACGTTGACCGCGATGCGGATCGGGTGACCGGAATCATGCCATCTCTTGGCTTCCAGACAGGCTTGCTCCATGACCCATTCACCAATTGGGACGATCAGGCCGGATTGTTCTGCAATCGGAATAAATTCAGCGGGGGAGATAAATTTTCCGCCTTCTTTGCTATTATCTGGTTTGAACCAACGGAGTAGAGCCTCTGCGCCAATAATACGACCCGTCCTTAAATCCAATTGTGGTTGATAGTTTAAGGTCAGTTGGTTGTTTTCCAACGCGTTCCGCAAGTCACGCAACATCTGGAAGCGCGCCTGTACGGCTTTGTCAAAGTCTTCAAGATATTCGCGGATACAATCGCGGCCATCTTCTTTTGCACGGTTCAGGGCGATATCTGCATTTTTCAAAACCTGATCGGGATCAATCGCATCATCAGGGAAAGTAGACACACCGATGGAGGCCCGAACCTGAAAACTTTCGTTAAATACGCGGAAAGGATCGTGGGAGATGATGCTGCGGATTTTCTCGCCAACATCTTTCGCGGTAATCATATCATTGTTGAGAATATAGGTGATTGCAAACTCATCCTCACCTGTTCTGGCAACAACAGCGCTTTCGGGCAATGAAGATTTCAAGCGACGTCCAACCGCCCCCAAAATAGCATCGCCCACGTTATGCCCCATGGAATCGTTCACATCTTTAAAATGGTCGAGGTCAACGGCAATAACGGCGAGGCGTTCAATATTGGTATTGTCGGTATTGGCCTGACGTACATAGTCGGATAATTTCTGGATAAAGAAAGTCCGGTTCGGCAAGTTTGTTAAAACGTCGTAATAAGCCAGTTTGTGGATTTGGCTTTGCGCTGTTGTTTTTACCTGACGCAAGTTTTTGGCGTTTTGTTTAATGAGTTCTTCGGACGCTGCTATAGCACTCCCGATTTCATCACCTGAATTATAAGGGGAACGTATAATATTGGGCGATTCAGGATTGGCAATCGCCATCGATAAGTTATCACGCAGGAAAATAATCGGTTCAAGCAACCATTTTGAAAGCGCAATCATTAGAATGGTTGTGACGAAGGCCGATAGCAAGAACATAATCAGAATGTTTTGGCGGACATACTGTGCCACCTTGTTCATTGATTTTTCTGAATCAAGGCGCACTACTATATAGTAGGGGCGACCACCTAAGTCATTGGGGCGCAGGATAGTTTCGTAATTAAGTCTATCGTCAGAGAAATAAGTTTTGTTAAGGTCGTTTTCCGACACGATAGTCAATGCGACTGGCTCGCCTGCCATCGACAGTAAATTGTAATTTGTGGAATAAATGGTTATTCCCCTGATGGGGGTGAGAGCCATAATGCGTTGTTGTTGCTCAATTCCTATGGGGGAGGCGAGACTGTTTTGCCCACGATAGTCAATCATCGGCGAAATCACACTGACGGCGCGATCTTTTAAGTCGAATAATTCTTGTTCTTGGTGACTTTTAAGAGTGAATGCAAGAATGGACGCCTGCACAGTCATAATGGTCAAAAACACAGCCACAACAATTTTCCAGCTTAATCGACTGTTCCAGATTCTGGGCGAGTTTTCAGGGTTCCCGGCTAATGACCAGGAAAAAAGGCGTCCAGTTTTCTTTTCTTCGCTGACTTCCGGCACAGAAGCTGCGTCCCCCTCAAAAGTTCTTTCCATTTATTCTTTCCATACGGATCAAAATTTAGGATTTCTCCACCATATATAAGCCTAACCTGTGTTGGTTAATACTTCGTATAAATAATACCTAATATAAAAGGTATAGCCTTTTTTGTTGATCGGCCAGAACTATGTTTCTCAGTACATAATTTTTACCATTAAGGCATAAAGACACCAAGGTCTTTTGCTATTGCTTTGCAAAAGAAATTTTTTAACTGATAATTTCTGCGAAAAGCGAATTTTAAGGTTTTGGTTACCTGTTCTGTGATATTCTTTCATTTATATGGAGGTTCAAACATGAATCCCACGAAAGAAACAGGACGTGAGTATGTCTATGGCAATTTTGGCATCGATGATAGTTGCAAGTCTTATGGCTGGCACGGCGATATTGAAGCAATCATCGCTGAATACGAAGCGTCTTCAGAAAGCCAAAGCAAGATCATCAAGACTTGCGATAAACCCCGTTAGAAAGTAAGCTTATTCCTCAATTCTATTTGAGGGCTTACCAATGCGGACTTTTAAACTTTACAATTCTTTGACACGCGCAAAAGAAGATTTTGTGCCGAAAGATGTTGGACATGTCAGACTCTACGCCTGCGGACCCACAGTTTATAACGTTGCTCATATTGGAAACGCACGGATGGCGGTGGTCTTTGACGTCCTCGCCAGTGTCATGCGCGTTCTCTATCCTCGCGTCACCTATGTCTCGAACATCACGGACGTGGATGATAAAATCATGGATGCGGCGCGCGAAAGCGGCGAGACGATTGAGTTTATCACAAGAAAATATGAAGCCATCTACAACGAAGACATGGCCGCACTTGGTGTAGCAAAACCCGATATCCAGCCGCGTGCCACCGAACATATCCCTGAAATGATTAAACTGATGGAGCAATTGATTGCCCGTGACCATGCCTATGTTGCAGAAGGTCATGTGTTGTTCAATGTTCCGTCTTTCCCGCAATATGGCGGGCTGTCGGGGCGTTCCCGCGATGATCAGATTGCAGGTGCTCGGGTGGAAATTGCCCCTTATAAGCGGGATCCTGCGGACTTTGTGCTGTGGAAACCCTCAACGCCCGACCAAGTGGGTTGGGATTCGCCATGGGGGCGGGGGCGTCCGGGGTGGCATATTGAATGCTCGGCTATGGCTGAAAAACATCTGGGGTTGCCGATTGATATTCATGGTGGCGGCGCGGATTTGAAATTCCCGCACCATGAAAACGAAATCGCGCAAAGTTGCTGCGCCCATGGGCATAATGATCTGGCGTCCTTTTCCAAATATTGGATGCATAACGGTTTCCTGACCGTTGAGGGCGAGAAAATGTCGAAATCTCTCGGCAATTTTACAACGGCGCGTGATTTGCTGGATCAGGGTGTCGCGGGTGAAGCCATTCGCTATACGTTACTCTCCGCCCATTACCGCCAGCCATTGGACTGGTCGATGCAGGGGCTGGAAAGCTCCAAAAAATCACTCGATAAATTCTATAAGATTTTGGATGATTTAAAAAATGTTGCAGATATTGATGCAGCAATTCCGGATGAGATGATGGATGCGCTCTGCGATGAACTGAACACGCCAAAGGCCTACGCCGTATTAAATGCGCTTGCCAAAACCGCAGCAGAAACCAAGACCCCCGAGGGCAAAGCCGCCTTTAAAAAGGCTGCAAATATTCTGGGTTTCCTGAAAGCTGATCCTGCTGTATGGCTCGCGCAAGATAAGATTGCCTCAGGCATCGATGCCGCATGGGTGGACGCTCTGGTCGCAGAACGTGTTGCAGCAAAAGCCTCCAAAAATTTCGCTCGAGCTGATGAGATTCGCAAAATCCTCGCTGAGAAAAACATCATGATTGAGGATTCTGTGACTGGTACGACTTGGCGGATTGGGTGAAAATCAGATGGAGATGAAAAACACTTCTTTTGATAAACCATCTTCATTTGCTCCGCATTTCATAGTGAATCTTGAGAAGCCGCTATCGTTGTTTGGCGGTTATCTTACAATTGGGATGTTTTTTTTATTTGGGATCATGCTCTTTATGATTGGCAAATATGATGTAGCTGCGCTCTCTATTGGGGCGATGCTATTAATGTATGCCTCAATTTTTCATCATAAAAGAATGATAAATGAACGCGTTATTATTGCGGCATCAACGGAGGGAATTTATTTGCAGCCCTTCAATCTATATGTCCCGTTTGAGTGCGTAGAGGGGGTTTTCGAAGAAACTGAACGTCTGAGAGGATATACAATTGTTTCTTTGAAGCTATATTTCTATGTGCCATATGGGCAATTGGGTTATTTAAGAAAAAAGCTTATTTGGAGATTTTCTTGGCCAAGTCTGCTGCGTCAAGAAAGTGAGCGTTGTCTGGTACAAATTGGTATTCCTTATACCGTGGGGAAAGGGCAGCCTCTCAGCTATTCTAAACAGGAAATAGCTGAAACACTGAATATGATGGCAGCAAATTACAAAAATTAGCGTATCACTTTATCAATTGTTCTTGCTAATAAATCCAAATTCTCATCCCTCGCCAATCTATGATCTCCATCTTCAACAATGATAATTTCGGGTGGGATGGATGAGGTGATGTGCGTCGCCAATTTTTGTGCAACTTTATAGGGTACAACTTCGTCCAGTTTTCCGTGCAGCAAAGTGACGGGGAAGGTTAGATTTAAAGGTTTATCGAAGATGAGGTGCTGCGCGCCGTCTTCGAAGAGTTTGAGGGTGAGGGTGTCGCCATCGGGGGTGGTGATGTGGCCCTGTTGTTTGCACAAATTTTGTTGCGCTTCTGTCATTTCGTGATTCCAGACCCAGTCGGTAAAATCAGGGGCGGCGGCGATGCCGATGAAGGCTTTGATGCGGTCGCCGAGGATTTTGGCGATTAAAAGTCCGATCCATCCGCCCATGGAGGAGCCGATTAAAATCATATCGCCTGTGATGGTGGCGGTGATGACGGCGAGGGCGTCCTGTGTCCAGTCGCCGATTGAGCCATCACGGAAATCTCCGTCTGACGCGCCGTGGCCGGTATAGTCGAAACGGAGGAGGCGGTAGCCTTTTTCTGCGCATAGATTGTCCAGAAAGACGGCTTTTGTACCTGTCATATCCGAACGGTATCCGCCCAGAAAGACGAGGGTGGGCGAGGGTTGAGAGCCTTCGCGCAGGCGGTAAGCCAGTTTTTTGCCGTTATTTAAGGTTAAATATTGCAGAGTGTCTTTTGAATTCGTCATGTCTCATGCTATAAATCCCCCGCCGACATTGCAAGACGCAAAGTAAGTACCAAGTATGTGAGAAAAATATGGCTAAACCAAAACCCGAGTTAAAAAAGCGCAGATTAACTATATTGCAGGTTATTCCCAATATGGGGGCGGGTGGTGCTGAACAAACAACTGTGGATGTGACGGCGGCACTGACCAAGGCGGGGCATAAGGCAATTATTGTATCCAATGGCGGCCCGCGGGTGATTGAATTGCAACGGGCTGGCGGATTGCATATTGAAATGCCCGTCCATTCCAAAAACCCGTTGATGATCTGGAAGAATGCTGGGCGTTTGAAACGTCTCATTCGCGAGCATAATGTTGATATTATCCATGCCCGTTCCCGCGCGCCCGCGTGGAGTGCCTTGAAGGCCGCGCGTGATACAGGCATCAAGTTTCTGACCACTTGTCATGCGCCATTTAATATTCGCGGGTCGAAATGGAAACGCAAATATAATTCGAGCATTGCACAAGGGGATCTGGTGATCGCCAATTCGGAATTTGTTGCGCATTATCTGGTCGATAATTATGACGTTGCGGTTAATAAAATTCGCGTTATTCCGCGCGGTATTCCGATGGAAAAATTCGATGTGGCGAAAGTATCTGCCGACCGGATGCTGAAACTGTCTGAAACATGGCGGATTCCAGAAGTTGCAACGCTTGTCCTGTTGCCCGGTCGCCTGACCAGATGGAAAGGGCAGACTGTGTTGATAGAGGCGATGTCGAAATTGAAACGCAAAGACGTGTATTGCGTATTGCTGGGGGATGCACAAGGGCGCACCGAATACCGTGATGAACTGGAAGGCATGATCCATGATTACCATCTGGAAGACCGTGTGCGCATTGCCGAACATTGTGATGACATGGCGGTTGCTTATAAAATGGCCAATGTTGTTGTGTCTGCATCAATTGAGCCCGAAGGGTTCGGGCGGGTTGCGGTTGAGGCACAAGCCATGGGTGTTCCGACCATTGCCACCGCCATTGGCGGGTCAAAGGAGACGATCATTCCTGATGTGACAGGGTGGTTGGTGCCCCCTAATGATTCGGATGCACTGGCGAAGGCGATTGATAAAGTGTTGTTATTATCAAATGATGAGCGTGACCATATTGCTGTGCAGGCGGCGTACCATGCCCGTGCCAATTTTACCAAGGAACAGATGACGGATGCGACATTGATCGTTTATGATGAATTGGTAAGTCGAGGGAAATAATTTTCGGACGTGCGTACTTAAGCTTCGGGAGAGGCTGCTTTAGAGTTTGCATTGCGGGCACATAATTCACTTAAATACTCAATCATATCCAGAACATGCGGGTGACTGACCGAATAATAGATGGTTTGGGCATCGCGTCTGGTTTTTACCAGATTATCTTCGCGCATTTTGGCGAGATGTTGCGAAAGAGCGGACTGAGAGATGCCTACAATCCCCTCTAATTCCCCTACAGATTTTTCGCCCTCACACATGGCGCATAGCGCCGTCAACCTCTTCGGATTCGAAAGAGATTTGAGAATGAGCGAAACTTGCTGAATTTCAGTTTTTAAACCTTCAATATTCATGTCACAACCTTAAGCGGTAGTTAAACAGAAAATTTAGTCACTTGGCAAGGCTTTTTTGTCTGGGAGACATGCGAAAATTGCAGAACTTAATTTTGCAGGCAATAAGGATAGCAATTTCAACCCGATAGACATCTGCCATGGAAAACTGATGCGGGGTTTTCCGGCGTCAATATCTTTGATCATGCGCGCGACAGCGACATCTGTTTTCATCAAAAATGGCATCGGGAAATCATTATTATCTGTCATTCTGCTTTGGATAAAGCCCGGGCAAATGACGGTGACTTTGACATGAAATGCTGCAAGTTTTGTGCGCAATGATTCCCCGTAAAAACGCACGGCAACCTTTGATGCGGAGTAGGCCGGAGCGGAGGGCATGGGAACGTAGCCGGCAAGAGAGCTGATCAGGACAATATGCCCTGATTTTTTTGCAACCATGTGGGGCAAAGCCGGATAAATCGTATTTAAAACCCCTGTCAGATTGACATCGAAAATTTGATAGTCTTTGGTGATGTCTTCGATCATCTGCCCGCTAAATCCGCCTGATATGCCCGCATTGGCAATGACGAGGTCAAGGCCGTGTTGTGCGGTTATATCTGTGACCCAGTCGGCTAGGCGCGCACGGTCTGTGACATCGATTGCGTTTGCATAGACCTCAGCGCCTTTTTGGCGGCAAGCATCGGCCACGTCGTTTAATCGTTCCAAATTTCGCCCGCATAGAAAAAGTTTTACATTTTGTGCAGCATATTGATGGGCAAATTCTGCGCCTAAGCCACTTGATGCCCCTGTAATCAATATATTTTTCATGTGATGCGCCGTTTCTGCAAAAGTTTCTATAAAAGGTGATGACAGACTCTAACAAATATGTAGAATTACACCATGTCATTTCTTCCGATCAAACGTCGCGGTCTTCTTTTTATTCTTTCGTCTCCGTCAGGAGCCGGAAAGACAACGATTACCCGCGCCCTGCTGGAGCAGGATAAGCAATTGAGTATTTCCGTCTCGGTCACAACCCGCGCACCGCGTCCCGGTGAGGTTGACGGCAAGGATTATTTCTTTGTCACCAAGGAAAAATTCGACCAGATGGTTGAAAATAATGAATTACTGGAGCATGCCAAGGTCTTTGGCAATTATTACGGAACGCCTTTGATGCCCGTTGAAAAGGCACTGGCTAACAGCCAGGATATTATCTTTGATATTGATTGGCAGGGGACACAGCAGTTAAAGCAAAAATTGGTCAATGACCTTGTCACAGTCTTTATCCTGCCGCCTTCCCAAGAGGAACTGGAGCGTCGTTTGCGTTCCCGCCAGCAGGATAATGATGACATTATCAAAGAGCGTATGAAAAAGGCGTCTGACGAGATTTCGCATTATTCTGAATATGATTACATCATTGTGAATCACGACCTCAATCGCTCTATTTTTACCGCGCAGGGGATTCTGGAGGCGGAACGGAGCAAAAGACGCCGAATCACTGATCTGCCGAACTTTGTCAGAACATTGATGGGCGAGGCCTGATTGCCCCGCTCTGAAGGTGTGGTTGTCTCTCTGCCGATTATCGTGTAGATTCAAATCAAGTTTTTTGATGAAATTTTAATATTTCAGTGGTGAACTGGACTATAGTACTCAAAAATGTCTTTTATAAATTTCTAGAATTTTAGTTAGGTAAAATATGTCCGACTTTAATCCTGCAACATCGCAGAATCAAAATCCTACAAGACCCGCCCGTCCTGCTGGCGCTCCGGTCAAAAAGCCTGTTGCCAAGCCCTCCGCTGATCAAAGCGAAGTCGAGATGCTGAAAACCGTTGGGTCGGTGATTGTGCGGAACGAATTTTACCGTGACGGATACCGTACTTTGCTGAGAATTGCCGTGATTGAGGCGATGATTATTCTGGCGCTTGTCGGGGCCATGTATTTCGTCATTCAGGTTCATCAACCTGAAAATCGTTATTTTGCAACGACTGAAGATGGTCGTCTGGTTCCGATGGTTGCGTTGAGCGAGCCAAACTTGAGTGTTCCGGCACTGATGTCATGGAGTGCGCAGGCGGCAACCGAAGTGATGACCTTTGGTTTCAATGACTATAAACGCCGTTTGCAGCAAGCCTCTAGAAACTTTACACGTCTTGGGTGGGTCAGTTTTACGTCCGCTCTAGAAAAATCGCGTATTATCGAGATGGTGGAGGCCAATGGTCAGGTTGTCTCTGCAGCACCTGCCAGTGCGCCGATCCTGATTTCCGAAGGGGTTGTGAATGGGCGTTACCAATGGCAGGTTCAGGTGCCGCTGGTTGTGACTTATCAGGCGGGTTCATCTGTTCGTGATGATAAAATGCTGGTTACTTTGTTGCTTGTTCGGGTGCCAAAACTCGAAAGTCCAAACGGCGTTGGGATTGAACAATGGATTGCCAGATAAAAAAGCCTCTTAAAAACGACAAAATATTGTATAAGAACGATTTATTGTCACCATATTGATATTGCTCTTGTGGTTTTTCCAGTATATCCTTCACTTGATTTTTAAGTAAACCGCACGGGGTGCGCATGACGAAATTTTACCTTTTCCGCATTCAGATGGTCATGATGATGGCCATCCTTATCTGTGTGGGGTCTGTTTCACAGGCTCAGACACCATCAACCGGGTCGCCGCCGAGCGATTCGGCGACGCAGACTTTAATGCAGGATACTGCGCCGGCAGATGCTCCTTCAAAGGTTGATGCTTCTGGTGCGACGCCAGCGGGATTTCCTGCCGCCTCTAATGAGGCTCCGCCAAATCTGTCGGATTATCTAAATAATGCAGGGGTGGTGCAAGATGCATCAAAGTCGGCTGCCACAAATGCATCGACCTCCAAATCAGTTGATAATGGAACTGTCGCTATTCCGACGATGGAAATGAATGCTCTCTCGGGTGGAGCTACTGCGCCCGCCCCTGTAGAATTGTCTCCGGAAGCAACAAAAGCTGCGGCTTCTGCGTCCATCAGAAAAGATGCATTTGGCGCAACAACGGATCAATTAATGCCTCTGAAGCCTAGTGAAATCCGTCGGATGCTTGAGCTTTATGATGAAACAAAGCAGGCGTCTGAAACCCCTGTTTATCCCTCTCCCGAGCCAGAATCGGCTTTTGTGAGTGCGTCTCTGGATCCGGGTGCAAAGCCGTTGATTATCAAGACTGCTGTAGGAAATGTGACCACAGTCAGTATCGTTGATTTGACAGGTCAGCCATGGCCAATCCAAGATTTGACATGGGCTGGAGATTTCCAAGTCGAGCAGCCTGAAAGTGGCAGCCATATGTTGCGTATTACTCCGACCTCTGAATTTGCAAGCGGGAATGTCTCGATGAGATTATTGGGATTGAATCCGCCTGTTATTTTTAGCCTGAAGGCTGAACGCAAAACTGTTCATGTTCGTCTGGATGTCCAAATTCCTGAAGTCGGTCCAAACGGTGTTTTGCCGCCGATGGATGTTCCTGTGTCAACCAAGGCAGGTGATGATTTCATGACCTCGGTATTGGTTGGTGTGGTGAAGGGCAAAGATACTGAACAGCTGAGAGTTGATGGTATTGACGGTCGAACCACGGCTTTTGGTAAGGGGGGCATGGTTTATGTGCGTACACCTTATACAATGTTGTCCCCGGCATGGAGCAGTTCTGTTCAGTCCGCCGATGGAACCAAAGTTTATGCATTGAATTTTAGCCCTGTTATCCTTTTGTCTGATAAAGGGAAAATGGTGAGAGCCTACCTCTCACACAAGGAGATGTCTGATGAGCAATAGTAATAATTTTGACCCGCCCGAAGATGTTGATTTGGATCAAATTCCTGATAGGGACGTTGATTTCGATGATTTTGAAGATAACAAAGACAAGTCATTAGGCGCGTCATGGAAAAGCAGCCCTCTCTTTAAATTCGGGGTTGTTGCTCTTGTTATTATTATCGTTATCGCATTGGTTTCTATTCTCAGTGGCGATAAAATTAAGGCGCCGGTTTCTTCCGTTGGTAAGGGAACCAATATCAAGGAAGCTCCTGGTATTAAAGAAGTCTCTCCAGTTATGAAAGAAGCGATTGAAGAGAAAAACGACCAGCGTATTGATGAGGCTCAAAAACAAGGAATGAGTGCCATTCCAACGCCTATTGCGCCTCCGAAAACTCTTTTGGAAGTGCCAAAGGACGATGCTCAATCAGAAGACCCATTGCTTAGATGGCAGCAAATGCAAACTGAGCGCGCAAAAGCTCAGCGCGAGCAGCAAACAGCACAAGATCAGCAAACTCAAGTTGATCCACAGCGCGAGGCTAAAGTCACCGCCTTATCACAAGCCATGACCCAACAAATAAGTGGGATTTGGGGCGCACAAAAAATGTCGGATATGAAGCATATGAATGTCTTCACTAAAGTTGAGGGTCTTGGCGCAACAGATGCAAATGGCAATCCTACGATGACAAATGTGTCTACAAATGGCGTGCAGCAATTGATTGATCAAACGCCTGCCAAGGTTATTGTCCCTGCAGGTAAAATTGAATATGCCCAGATGATTTTGGAAGCAAACTCGGATATTCCGGGGCCTGTTGTGGCTTTGATCGCATCAGGACAATTTAGTGGTGGCAAATTGATTGGTAAATTCCAAGCGCAAGATGAATATCTGGTGATTACCTTCTCAACTTTGGTTACTAAAAAGGGAACAAGCATTCCGATTAACGCATATGCTTTGGATCCTGGAACATCATTGACCGGTTTGGCGACAGATGTTGATCACCGTTATTTTAAACGAATTATTCTTCCAGCGGCTGCAAAATTTGTTGAAGGCTTGGGGAGTGCTTATGGTGAAACTACAAGCGAAACGACGCAGAACGCAACAACTACGACTACGGCCACTACCGACCTAAACCCAAAACAAGAGTTTGGTAAAGCGGTTAGCGAAGCGGCTAAAACCGTTGGCGAGGTCTTGAGTGAGGACGGAAAAGATACTAAGCCGTTGGTTATTGTTGCTGCGGGGACTCCGATGGGTATTCTGTTTATGGATGCGATCACGGATAAGGATGTTTTGAGGGCGCGATCCGGTGTTTCGGGTGGCTCTCAAGGTGCGGGCCAGCAAATGCCTGTTCAGCAAGGGTACCCTCAACAGCAGCCTGCTGGGTTTATGAACCAAATGCAGCAGCTTCAATACGGTCTTCAGGGGCAGCAATATCTTCAACAGCAGAATGGGGCTTATAATACCAATGGAGTGCCGGGGGGCTATGGCACAACGACCGGAACCACGACCTCTGGTATTCAGTAACAATCATTTTAAGGTACACCATAAGAAGGTAAGCTATGTCTGATAAGAAAATAGATGATCAAAAATTTGAAAATCAATCATCTGATTATGATGAAACATATGAAGATGATGTGACTTATACAGAAGATGATTCTGACCAGTGGTCCGATGATGCTGATTTGGGAGATGATGAAGATTCCGCAAGTGAGCAGGCCCCACCAGCGAAAAAGAAAACATCAAACCTGACCATTGCAATTATTCTGGTTGTTGCAGTTGTTGGTGTTTTTGGCTTTATGGTTCTCAAAGGTAATAGTGGAGACGTGCCACAACCTAGTGCTGAAAATCAGGCCGCTGTTGCTATTGATGCGGATGCAGCGATGACACCGCCCGTTACACAAGCGGATCAGTCCAATATTACAGATCTTAAAAATCAAGCTGATCAAGACAACCAAGGTGACCAAACAGCTAATATTACGCCGCCGACCCCAGCGGCCGTTGCAGATGAACCACCACAAGGGTTGATGGATAACCCCAATTTGATGGATTCCAATGCCAAAGCTGATGTCAGCCCAGCTGACGCCAAGCCTATTGTTGGCTCTGTACCAGCCACTTCCGGTGCAGATCAGACTTCTGCTGTCCCATCTGAAGAAGTTGTTAATGCGATTTCTCCGACGGTGAAGCCAGTTTCTGATTTCCCAACTGTTGACTCTATTAAAAAGCCGGATTCGGCGCCTGTACCTGTTATGACGGGTGCAACAGGCTCTGTGGATGTTGATCCTTCAGTCGAGCAATCTAATAAAGCCGCTGAGCTGAAAGCCCAGATCGATGCCGCTCAGGCTGAAATTTCTAACTTAGAAAAGAAAATTTCTGATCAGGCTGCGGAGTTAGAGGCTCAAAAGCAAGCTGTTGCTAAAGCAACTGCTCAGGCTTCTGTTACTGCATCTGGTGTTTCTGAGGCAGAAGTTGCTGCCTTAAAAGAACAAATCGCGGATCTGGAAGAAAAATTGGCTGCAAAAGCAGAAAAACCTTCAAAAGTTGTTGTTGCCGAGGCATCTTCTACAGACGAAAGTGAATATGTTGTAAGCAAGCCCGTTGTCAAAAACAAGCCTGTTGCGGCTAAGCCAAAACTTGCTTTAAAACAAACATGGTCTTTAAAAAGTGCCGGAACTGGCAAAGCGATTCTCTCTGATAAGGCAACTGGTGATTTGAAGACAGTCAGAGTAGGGGACGTGGTGTCAGGACTGGGGCGCATCGTTAGCATTTCCAATATCAATTCATCATGGGTTGTAAAGGGAACTTTGGGGTCTGTTTCTGAATAGACGACAATAAGCACCACTCAATCCCCACAGACTTAAGGATTCTTTAAGAAACTGATGCTACCTTTATATGGTTGGGTAATGGGTTTTAAGAAATTTAGGAAACTTGCTTTTTCCCTTAGAATCTGCTTTAATTGAGTTAAGGAATACCGTGATAAAACGGTCGGGTGTGCACTATGAAAAAATTGAAAAATTCGCTCTATAAATTACCTTTTTTCTCATTTATGACAATTTCAATTCTTCTGTCGTCTGTGAAGCAATCTCACGCGGCGAGTGCCGTCGATGTTTTGGTTCAGATGGGGCTTGCTAAAGCGAATGCTCTTATTGTCAATACCATCAATGGCGCGGTAGGCTTAGGGTCTTGTCAGGGTAATGGGCAGATTAGCGATGTGATTTGTAATGTGATGGGGGCTTCATCGGGGCTTCCGGGGCTTGTTACCGCTCTTGCTTATCTTTTTGGCATTATCTTAGCTGTTGCGGCTCTGTTCAAATTAAAAGACCATGTTTTGAATCCATCACAGACGCCATTGTCAGATTCATTGAAGAGGTTTTTGGCGGGCGGTGCCCTTTTCACTCTGCCATTGATAACCGAGGCTGCACAAAATGCCCTGACCGGCGGAAATATGGATTCAAGTCAGGTGACCGTTTATAACGGTCAGGCCGCCAACGCGAGTGGCCTTGACGGGATGCTGGTCTCGCTCTTTGCTGATATTTATGAGCCTATGATCAATATCATATTTGCGTTTGGCTATCTGGCTGGGCTTATTTTGGTTGTTGCGGGTATTGGTCGCATTATTAAGACAGCTCAGGATGGACCCCGTGGCCCTGCTGGCATGGGCACGATTATGATGTTTGTTATTGCGGGCGTTTTGTTTTCTCTTAGTAGTATTATGGGGGCGTTCTCAAGCAGCATGTTCCAAAGTTCTACGGTTGCAACATTTGCAGTGTTGGAGACGTCAACAGGCGATACAGTGATTGATCAACACGTTCTTGCGATGATTTCTACAGTTCTTGTTTTTATGACTATAATAGGGTATATTAGTTTCATGCGCGGATTTTTTATTATAAAAGACGTTGCAGAAGGTGGTGGACAAGCTTCGCTCATGGCTGGTGTGACACATATTTTTGGTGGTGCATTGGCTGTGAACTTGGGACCGTTATTAAACGCGGTACAAAGTACTTTAGGTTTGAGTGATATTGGTATAACATTCTATTAGACTGAACATAGCATTGAGGAGGAAAATCATGCTGAAATTGAACAAAAAAATGAATAAACTTGCTGCCTATACATCTGCTTCCCTTGTAACTGGGCTTATGTCCTCTACAAGTGCAAAAGCTGCTGATGCAAGTTTCACAACTATTTCCCAGACTATTACCGGACAAATCGGTGGTCTTCCTGGGTTTATTACTGCGATTTCTTACATCATGGGGACATTGTTTGCTGTTCTCGGTATTCTTAAAATTAAAGATCACGTTGAAAACCCAAGCAATACACCTTTAAAAGATGGCGCTATCCGTCTTGCTGTTGGTGGTGGACTGTTCGTGGTTCCATTGATTACAGAAGCAATGCAAAACTTGCTGGGTACTGGTACTGGTGTTGATGTTCAATCTATGAAAAACATCAATACTTATAACACTGTTACACCATAATCGCGTTCTTATTCTAAGCGTATGAAAAATATTAAAGTCAATTTGGGGATTGCCCGTTCATCGGGCAATCTTCGTCTATCAAAGGGGGCTAATGCTGTTAGTCCTACTGTCATGACGCCTGAGCTTAAAAAAATGATTTTTGAGCGAGATGAGCAGACATGCCAATGCTGTGGTTTTAAAGCCGACAAATATCAAGATATTCACTTTATCGACAATAATCCCAAAAATCTGGATCCTGAGAATTTACTGACAACCTGTATTTTTTGTCATCAATGTTTTAATTTGGAACAAGCGACTGCCATGCGCTCTGGCGTTTTGATCTGGTTGCCTGAGATTTCACAAATTGATCTTCATCATATTATGCGTGCAGTATATGTTGCACGGATTTCCCAAGGGCCAATGGCCGAGGCAGCGCGCGTGACGCTTGATTCGCTCATGGGGCGTCGTGAAGAAGCCCGCAGACGTATCCAAACCGATGATCCTTTCGTTCTATCCACGGTTCTGAAAGATTTCCTGACCGGAAAATATTATGCGGAAAGAAATGAAAAATTGCAGGGCGTCAGGTTGTTGCCGTTGGATCGCCGTTTGATCAAAGAGGCTGATTTGGAATTTAACCAATTTCCCCAGATTTTGGCTTATTGGAGATCAAAAGATGGTCCGTTTGGTGGCCGTGCACCAACACTTTGGACAAATCTTTATAAAAGCGCTCTCAAAGAATTAAATTCATAATTTTTTTTAGTCAATTTCTGGTCATATGCAGTTTTCTATTTCTACAAATCCTGTATAGTATCAAGACATTAAATCCAACTGATTGATACACATGAATATTTTTCAAAAAATTCTTTATCCGTTCCAAGGAGCCTTGCGCCAATCTGTGGGCAGTTTTATCAGATTGGAGACAATGGACAGTGAATTCACAATGGCGGCCAGTGACGGGTCGCTTGTGACTTATTTGAAAATTGACGGCAGCAGACAAATTATTGGTGAAGAAGAATATAATTTTCTGATTGAGGCCGCGACCATTAAGCTGGGTGCAAAATTTGACCGCCCCGGTCATGCCATGCAAATTTATTTCTCAAGAGATCCTGCACGTATCCGTGCCCATCTTGATGTTTTGAACAGGCCTGTTTTTGCAACTGCCGCCAATACGGGTCTGGAGATCAGCGACCTGATCGAAGAGAAAGTGAAAAACCTTTCAACCATTTTGAGTCATGAGGAATGTTATTTCGTTTTGTGGACACGTCCGTCGTCCATGACAAAAAGTGAAATTCAACGCGTCCGTGAAGAGAAGCAAGTACAAAATAAAAAATGGGTCAATGCGCCGTATGGACAAAATCCTTTGGCAGGGGTCGAGAGCCTTCGTACCAGACATAAAAGTTATACAACTGCTATCCAGCAGGCGCTGGACGAGATGGGCATCCGTGCTGAATTTTTAGAGGTTCATAAGGCTTTGCGTGCTGTCCGTAACAATATGTTCCCATCACGCGCCAATGAAGATTGGAGAGCCTGTCTCCCCGGCGACCCAATCCCTGCACGTTCCCCTCTCAATCAGTTTGATTTGTCTGATATTATATGGCCATCCATTGCCGACCAGATTTGTGTCGGTGATGCAAGGTTGACAGGCGGCCCTGTTGTGCAAATTGATGACATGAATTGGGCTGGTGCGGACATGACGTTGGGACCGATGGAGGTTGCTCCGTTTCCGATGCTTCTGAACCGCCTTTATGATTCAAAAGTACCATTCCGTATTTCATTGCTGGTTGAAGGCGGTGGGGTTGAGGCAACGGCGTTTAAAACATTGGTCGCAACATTGATGAGTGTCACCAATGTCGTCAATAAACAGATTAAATATTCTCTGGAAGGGCTGCAAGCCCTTGCGCGGAGTGAGCCTGTCGTCAAGTTGCGCGTGTCATTTGCGACATGGGCGCCGAAATCTGATCCTAATTTAATTCAAGACAGACTGTCGATTTTGATGCAGTCGGTTGAAAGCTGGGGCTATGCTCAGGTGAGTTCGGCCTCTGGTGATCCGTTGGATTGCGTCATGTCATCTGCGATGGGAATTCATTGTGCGGGTACTGCGCCACTTGCGATTGCTCCGATGCGTGAAGTGATGAAGCTGGTTCCATGGCAACGTCCGTCGAGCCCGTTCTCTCAAGGCGCGATTATGCTGCGGACACCGGACGGGAAAGTCTGGCCTTATCAAACCGGTACAAACCTGACCACCACTTGGTTTGATTTGATTTTTGCGCAGCCGGGTGCTGGTAAATCTGTTCTGATGAATACGTTGAACCTTGGGACAATTTTGACCCCAGGTCTCAATAAATTGCCGTTTATCGCTATCATTGATATTGGTCCGTCTTCATCGGGGCTTGTCTCGCTGATTAAAGAGGCGTTGCCGATTGAGCGACAGTTCGAGTCGAACTATTACCGTCTGCAAATGTCTAGATCTTACGCGATTAACCCGTTTGATACGCAGCTTGGATGTCGTTATCCATTGATTGACGAGCGCAGTTATTTAACCGAGTTGATGACCTTGCTCTGTACCCCGCCTGGTAATGACAAGCCGTATGACGGTATTCCGCAGTTGGCGGGATTGGTTGTTGACGAGATGTATCGCTGGCGCGATGACAATATGGCGAATGCTGAGCCACGTCCGTATTTGCCGCGTTTGGATGGCGAGATTGATGATGCGATCCAGAAACATAATATTCATTTGCCAACCGACCCTTATTGGTGGGACGTTGTTGAAAATCTGTTTGACCGCGGATTATATATGGATGCGATCCGTGCGCAACGTCATGCTATGCCAACATTGAATGATGCGATTACGGCGGCACGTCGCCCGCAAATTCGCTCCCTTCTTGAGGAAACAGCGATTGGCGGAAGTAGTGAATCGGTGATTTCTGCGTTTGAGCGGATGATTACGTCTGCCGTTCGTGACTTCCCGATTTTATCGTCAGTCACGCAGTTTGATATTGCGGGGGCGCGTATTTGCTCCCTCGACTTGATGGATATTTCTCCGCAAGGGGATGATACTGCGGATCGTCAGACAGCCGTCATGTATATGTTGGCACGTCAGGCATTGGTCAGAGCATGGTGGGTGGGCAAAGAATCCCTTCCGTTTATGCCTGAAAAATTCCGAGATTATCATGAATTGAATTTGCAGGATTTGGCAGAGTCACCGAAAAGACTTTGTTATGACGAGTTCCATCGAACCAGTTCTTCTGGCTCTGTCCGTGCACAGGTTGTGCGTGACGTTCGTGAGGGGCGGAAACGCGGTGTGCAGATCGTTCTGGCGTCTCAATTATTGGGCGACTTTGATGATGATATGGTTGATTTGGCAACGGGGGTTTGGGTTCTAGGGACTGCCGTGTCCGACAAGGCAGTTGATGATATTCGTGATCGTTTCGGTTTGTCATCCACCGCCAGAAATATCATTCGTTATCGTTTGACGGGGCCACGTGCGGGTGGTGCGCCTGCCCTTCTGATCCTTGGTACCAACGAAGGACGGTATGAGCAGCATTTGATCAATACGCTGGGGCCGATTGAATTATGGGCGTTTGCGACATCGGTTGAAGATGTGATTATTCGTAACCGCCTTTATGCCAAGTTTGGTGCAGGGCGCGCGCGGCAAATTCTGGCCGTATCTTTCCCAGGCGGAAGTGCGCGGAATGAACTCAAGCGTCGGATTCTTTTGAAATCTGATTCAGCCGATTCAAAGGCCGCTGCACAAAGCGCTATTATTGACGAGTTGGTTGAAGAATTGATTGATACTTATAATAAACAAGCTTTAGCAGGAAAAACTTAAAACGCATGGCTAAGCCTAAGGTTTCAAAACCGCCTAAACCACCCAAAGAACCTATGTCTCCCGGCACAAAGAAAAAATTGTACTGGGGCGGTGGTTTGGCTTTTTTTGGTCTTATTGTCATGATGGCGATGACTCCTCAGCAGGGAAGCATGCGCTATGGCATTTGCCGAGTATTTATTGAGTTGAATGATCTTTATCCCAAAGAAATCACTTATTTGAGTGTTGAAGATGGTGACCCCGTTAAAATATATTACAAGAAGGTCGATCCGTTTGGTGTCGACTCTGTGAATCTGGCCGAGTGTTATTTCAAGAGAAATAGCAGAGGGGAATTTCTAGACGAGCTGTCAAAGGTTGATATTAACGGGAAGTTCAGGGCGTATGAGGCTGAAAAACCGGAAAATATAAAGCGGTTTAACACTGGTATTCCAGCCATTCTTGCCAATCCACCCAATCTGGATTTACCCAATTTCTCGCAGGATAACATCGCTGCTTATAAAGATACCGATTAGAGTCTGATTACCTAATTTGAGTCGGGGACAGGGTTTTTGAGCTCTTCGGGGACATCGTCTGATGTTTCATAGAGATACCATGTCGGGTCTTTTGATTTCATATCCCGTCCGAACGTCCAGACATCATTCATCGCGATCAATTTATCAGGATTGCCGTGCGTGATATTCCCTTCACGGTCACGGATGACGATTGTTTCTTCGGCCAAAAATCTCAACTTGATATAGGCCATGCGATCAATGCGCTTGATCCCCATAATTTTGCAATCTTTCACCACATGGACATCGGTTGCGAGTGTTTCGCCTTTGTTTTTCCGGTCTTCAATGGCTTGCTCAAAGGTTGTATAAACCCCATCAGAGAGCAGCATTTTCAGTGTTTTCAGATCGCCTCTGGAAAAGGCTTCAACGATCATCGGGAAAGCTTCTTTTGCACCATTTATAAAATCTTTCGGATTAAAAGACGGGTCGATATGCATATAATCGATCATTTCCTTGGCAGTATCTTCACCCCCTTCAATCGGGATGCTGTCCATAGCTGCTTTCGGAGGAATCACGGCTGTGTCGTTTTGCGGAACGCTGAGGTCGATAATACGCCCCGAATCGGCAGGTTTCTGATTCTGTTGCTGGCGTTCCTTAATACGTTCGATAATATCTGAACGATCCATTTCTGAGCCATGTTTTGACCCAATGGTGTTGCGTAGCCAAACAACAAGAACAACGGCAATAACAATATAGATAAGGAGATCAATCGGCACGGGTTTAACCTTTCAAAATTACATCTTTATAATAAGGCTTTTCTGCGGTGAGACAAGTCACATATGGGGGGATGAGCTGTCTAAATGCGTGCCTACTTGTAGATTTTATTGAATTCTGCTAACCCAAAGGACAAATTCACTTTAAAGCGTATCAAAACGAGAGCGTAAAAATGGCAGATATAGATAACCAACAAGTTGCAATGGCGTCCAACCTTCCTGTGATGGTGCATGCCCAGTATGTCAAGGATGTATCCTTTGAAAACCCGTCTGCACCTTTTTCATTGAGGGCAGGTTTGGAAGCCCCAAAATTAGACGTCAATATCAATCTGGATGCGCGCAATCTGGAAGACCCGCAAATTAAGTCACTCTACGAAGTTGCCTTGAGAATATCCGTCAATGCAACACGCGGCGATCAGACGGTTTATATTGCAGAAGTTTTATATGCGGTTGCAGCATCCATGCCGAATATTGCAGAGGAACATCATCATCCTTTATTGCTGGTCGAAATTCCAAAACTGGCCTTCCCGTTTGCCCGCAAAGTTCTGGCGGATTTGATCCAAGATGGCGGGTATTCGCCGTTGTTGTTGGGGCCTGTTGATTTTGCGTCCATGTATATGTCCCGCTTTGGTCAAAAGGGGCAGGATGATCTGGCGCAGGTTGCCAACGCCAATTAAGAATATAAATATACTTATTTAGCAATAGACTCCTTCGGGGGTCTATTGCTTTTGGGCTTTTGAGCGATATGCGGTGCAGCACAGATTTATTGGGCTGTTTTTCTTTTCTTCATATATTCATGTTTACAATTAATTATATCATCAAAAAAGAAGAACCCGAATTGGAGTCATTATGTCTGACGTCGTGCAGCAAAAAACTTTGAAGCCCATTCCATCTGTCGAGCGTGTCACCGAGAATTTATCGGTGGGCGATTTGAATGATTTATGTGACGCCACCGAAGAAGCTATTGAAGCGGGCGGTGGTTTCGGTTGGGTTGAATTACCCAACCGCAGCATATTGGAAAGATTCTGGCAGGGCGTGATGGCGATGCCTGTTCGCATTTTGCTTGTGGCGCGGCTGGACGGGGTGATTTGCGGGACGGCACAGCTAGTGCGCCCACCCAAAAACAACGAAGCTCAGGCCACTTCTGTTACCATTACGGGGTTATTTATTGCCCCATGGGCGCGCGGACAGGGATTGTCACGGCGTTTGCTCGATCTCGCTGAAAAAACCGCCCTTAAGGAAGGGTTTAAAGTGATTAATCTGGATATACGCGAAACCCAGACTGCCGCGATTAAGCTATATGAAAGTAATGGGTACCATTTGATTGGTACCCATCCGTATTATGCGATGATTAATAATGAATATGTGGCAGGTCGGTATTACTACAAGCTGCTTTCACATTCATAACTAGTGGCCGCAGCCACCTTTTCCGCCACAGCTTTCGCCGTGTTGATGGTCGTCCTCAACCTCATGGTCATGTGAATGTCCGTGTCCACCGCAGCATCCGCCTTCGTGGCTGTGTGAATGGTTATGAACGGGGATTTGAATTTCTGCCAATGGATCATTTTCAACGAGCATTGCAACTTCGCTGAACACTGCGGCGTTTTCCATCATCTGGTCGCGCAATTGTTCGTTTTGTTCGCCAATGGTTTGGAAGAAGCTAGCCGCATCACGCAGCAATTGTGCCGCGAGCATCGCATGGGTCGGCGCATCTTTTTCATCCAGATCAGGTTGTGCAGGGTCTTTGATTTTACCCAATGGATCGCTTTCAACCAAGGTGGCAACTTCACCGAACACAGAGGCGTTTTCCATCATTTGTTCGCGCATCGGTTCGTTTTGTTCGCCGATGGTCTGGAAAAATCCGGCAGCGTCGCGCAGCAATTGTGCGGCAAGTTGGGAATGAGTTGGCATGTGTTTTCCTTTCAAGTGGGACAAGTGGGAGATTGGTTATGAGTTTAAATTTCTAAACGGGTGAGCAAGATAGCTCCCCATGATTTTGACGTCTTTGGCAAAGAAGTTAAGTTCTTCAAGTGCCAGTTGCAAATGGCGGTCTTCCAGATTTCCCAAAACCTCGGCATAAAAACGTGCAGCATGGAATTGTGGGTCGATATAGCTTTCTAACTTGGTGATTTGAACGCCGTTGGTCGCAAACCCGCCCAATGCTTTATACAGGGCGGCTGGCACGTTGCGGACTTCAAAGAAGAAGCTGGTCAGGATTGCTCCTTCACTGGCGTGAGGCTGCACCATTTCAGGAGAGAGAACCAGAAAGCGTGTGGTGTTGTTTTGAATATCCTGAATGCCTTCTTTCAGGACATCAAGGCCATATAATTCACCCGCGAGACGGGAGGCAATGGCGGCTTGTGTTTTATCGGCTTTCTGGGCGACTTCGGCGGCGGCGCCAGCTGTGTCGGCGTGGATATGGGGACGTAAGCCAAGTTCTTTGATAATCTTGCGGCATTGGGGAATGGCGTGGACGTGACTATGGACATCGGTCACATCTTTGATGTCTGTTCCTTTTACGCCCAAGAGGCACATCGAAATCGGCTGGAAATGTTCGCCGATAATAAATAGTTTTTTTGCGGGGAGGAGGTGGTGAACGTCTGCGACACGGCCTGCCAGTGAATTATCAACGGGGATCATCGCCAAGTCGGTTATGCCTGATTCAACGGCCTGAAATGCATCTTCGAAGGTTTCACAGGGCAAGGTTTCCATGTTCGGATAGACAGCGCGACATGACATATCGGAAAATGCCCCCAAAGCACCTTGGAAGGCAATTTTGCCTGTACGGCTATTCGCTTTGGCGGATGCATTGATAAAAGTCATTTTTCCTAGCCTTTTTTATTACAATTCTTCTCTAAAACAGGCTTTTTCAAAAATAAGTCTGTGATATAGTGTCGCTTGACGGAAATGGATTTATAGGGTCTGTTCTCGCTCAAAACAACATAAATTTCTCGGGACATTCCGAAAATCAGAAGGTACGCAAGATGAATATGAAATATAATATGGCTTTGGCCGCTTTGGTTGTCGCAGGAATCGCTGCTTGGCTCACTGGATTTGTATCCCAACAAGCCGTTCACTCCGAAACCTTGGCAAAGGACGCTGTCACCATTGAAGCTGCAGCTGCTCCGACGGCTGGTGGGTCTGCCAAGATTGCAATGCCTGAGCCGATTTTAGATATGATTGCGACTGCCGATATTGAGCGTGGTAAGGCTGTTGCGAAGGCCTGTGCGGCTTGTCATGGCTTTGAAAATGATGGTAAAAACGGTGTGGGGCCGAATTTGCACAGCGTTGTTGGTCGTAAAAAAGATGCAGTAGCTGGTTATTCCTATTCCGGTGCTTTGGTTGCTCAAGGTGGTGATACATGGACTTATAGTGAATTGAATAAATTCCTGTGGAAGCCAAAAGTATATGCTCCAGGTACAAAAATGAGTTTCGTTGGGATTAAAAAACCTGAAGATCGTGCGGCTGTGATTGCTTATCTTCGTAGCATCAATAATGCACCTGCCCCAACAGAAGCTGAAATTGCAAAAGATAAGGCAGATTTGACACCTGCTGCAGAAGCTAAAAAATAAGAATGATGTGAAATGTTCTTTAAAAAGCCCGCCATCAGGCGGGTTTTTCTATTCGGCTTCCAGAAGGCTGTAAAAGGCATATTTGCCTGATCCATCGGTCACGCAGAGAGCAGGAATTTCTTTACAGGTTGCGCAATTTGTCTCTGTGAAGTCGTCGTTTGTGCCTGTATGCAGGTCATCAGACACAAACAAATTCTGGAGAGATTCCCCCGTAACGGTTGGAATGGTTGACGCGCCTGTGATTTTCTTATTGATCTCGGCGCAGACGGTTTGTTTGATTTCATAGGCTGTAAAGACAACATCTTGGGCGGTTGTCGGAGTCCATTCAATATTGTTGAAACGCCCGATATAGTAACCTGCGGCCAGACCCGTTTTGTCATCGGCTGAGGCTTTTAAAGGAATGGGTTTGTAATTGAAACCACCGCCATCAGGATGAAAGAGTTTATGGATCGTTGGGGCGTCATTAAAGTTTGTATCCGAGGGAACGATAAAATCAATCATACCGACAGTTGCGCCCGTTTGCTGCATCTGGGCGATTGCGCTAGAGGCTGCGGCTGCATAGGCGATTATTTCGCCGGCAACGATTTTGCTCTCGCCCTCTGATAATTCGCTCGGGGCATCATTTTGGCTTGCTGATTTGCTGATTAAAAACATTAACGACCCCAAAAGCCCTACGGCAATCAGGATATAGACAAATACATTTCCTTTTTGATTTTTAATCATCTGTCTAGTTTATCATAGCCTTATCGGTTACGGAATGGTTTAATAGAGGCCTCATTATCAGGAGCGTAACATGACATATGCATTTTCTCTGGACATCCTATCGCTTGCCATAGGTTTCTTGGCGGGCGGGTTATTGGTCTTGGCGATTTTTATGCCGAAGCTGGCACGCCAGAAGGAAAGCCAAAATTATATGCAACAGGTCTTTGACCAATTGGCGCAGGATTCGCTCCGCAAATCGCAAGAGCAGTTTCTGCAGATGGCGGAAGAGAAACTGAAACAATCGCAAAAAGACGGTTCATACGATCTTGAAAAACGTCAAAAGGCAGTGGCGGATCTGGTTGACCCGATTGGCAAGAGCCTCAAAGAAATGGAAAGCAAAATCGAGACATTGGGGAAAGCGGGCGCTGGGCTCGAAGCCCAACTCAAAACCTTTGCCGAAGATCAACGTTTCCTCCGCGACCAAACACAAAACCTTGTCCAAGTCCTCCGCAACCCGACAGCGCGTGGGCGTTGGGGGGAAATGCAATTGCAACGGACGTTTGAATTGGTGGGGTTTGTCGAAGGGGTTCACTATACCTCGCAAAAGGCAGTGCAGGCGGACGGCAATACACAGAAACCGGATTTTATCGTGACCCTCCCGAACGGTGTACAAATCGTGATTGATGTGAAAACACCACTTGATCCCTATTGGCAAATGATGGATGAGGCAGGCACACAGGCGGAGGGAAATGCAGCAATCGATTTCCGCAAAAAAGTGCGCGACCATTTAAAAGCATTAAGTGCCAAAGATTACTGGCGTCAATTTGACAGCCCTGAATTTGTGGTGATGTTTCTCCCCTCTGAAAGCCTTTATTCCCTTGCGGTATCACAGGATCAGTCGTTGCTGGAGGAAGCTTCGCGTGCCAATATTATTCTGGCGTCCCCCACCACGATCATGGGGTTGTTGCGCGTCGTGATGTATGGATGGCAGCAACAAAAGATTGCGGAAGAGGCCAGTACGGTGGCAACATTAGCGTCCGATTTATATCGCCGCGTGTCTATCTTCGGTGACCATATGGGGAAATTGGGGCGCAGTCTGGGGAGTGCTGTGGAAGGCTATAACAAAGCCGTCGGATCACTCGATCAAATGGTGCTTCCGGCTCTCCGTAAATTCAAAGATTTACAGGTGCCGACAGGGGGCAAGGAATTGCCGGATGTCACCCCGCTCGAATCCACCCCGCGCCTCGTCTCCGCCCCTGAATTACAGGCGGATTATGTGGATAATGTCACTGCGCTGGAACGCAAATCGTAATTATTTATTGAGACCTTTGGCAACCGGATCACGATAGGCAAAGAGGGATGACGGGAGTTTCAAGCCTGTTTGAATGTCGAATAATTCTGTCTCGGTAATATTGCCGACAGAATCCACAACGCGCCATTTTTTCAGTTGGTATTTAGGGGATTCGGTAAAGGCTAGAGTTAGCTCTCCGGCCTTTGGTTGCTTCGTTTGGATCACTGTAATCTGGGTGTAGCCACCAGCGCGCATAATACTTTTGACTTTTAAATCACCTGATAATTTGAAGTCCTTACGCAATAGAAAATCGGCGAGCGTTTGACCAATCGGCGCGTTACTTTGTTGTTTCATTTCGCCGTCATAGAAATAGATAAAGTACCCATCCGCCACGACAAAATCCGTGCTCGGCGGATCATATTCAAAACGGAGTTTCCCCGGGCGGCTCAGATAAAATGTTCCGCGAGATTGTGTGCCGTCAGCGTTGGTTTGAATGAAGCGGGATTTCACGGTTTTCAGTTGTTGAAAATAGGATTCGGCTTGAACAGCTTCCTGCGGGGTGGCGGCTATTGCGTGGCCGAAACCAATCAGGAGAACGGCAAGGGATAAAACAAGAGTTTTCAACATTTTTAAGGCCAATCGGGGTTTTCAGGTTCACTTCATCATATAGACCATAACGCAAAAAAGGGGAAGACTCACCCGATAATTTTGCTTATGGTGGGCGTATGATGACAGCACAAAACTTACCAGAATCGCAGAATTTACCCCCTTATTTACAGGGATTGAACCCGTCACAGTTG
>Ga0155195_124_pt2 | contig 29062 bp, 32 predicted proteins | sample RifCSPhighO2_02_FD_106163 | JGI IMG/M metagenome (GOLD analysis project Ga0155195, IMG submission 106163) | Alphaproteobacteria bacterium RIFCSPHIGHO2_02_FULL_46_13
TAAGAATTTCGAGAAATTTAAAGACAGGCTTCCGATCATTGTGTTGACCAGTGTCGAAGACCACGTGACCGCCCTTGATATTATTGAGACAGGGGCATTGGATTATATTTACAAGCATGACATTTTGAACAAACCGGAATCTTTACCCCGCGCGATTGAATTTGCAATCAGTCGCCATCATTCGATTATGAATCATAATCACGAAATTTTAAATGACCTTCACCAGAAAGAAGATCTTTTAAAACTGATGACCGGAAGTTACTCAACGATGAGTTAGTTGAGAATTCTAAACACCGAATGTAAAAGCCAGATATAAATTATAAAGAGCGGCCACCGCAAATACGGTGAGTGTTGCCACCATTCCGCCTGTCCGTAGAGTCAGATTGCCGGATTTTATAGCTTGCAGATGCAGAACGCGTCCCGCCACAAGGAGGACACCAAGGCCGTGAAGCACAAACACATTCGCATCTTGATATTCCAGCAGAAAGAGCATGAAAATGCCCCATAATGCCGTTTCCACAAAATTGCCGTGGGCGCGGATGGCGCGGTGTAAATCGTCGTGACCACCGTCACCCAAACTGACCTTATGTTTTATGCGGAGTTTAACCACGCTCAATGACAAATAAATCAGGATGAAGGTGAGGATGGAGGCGTAAATCGGTATGATCATTTTTTATCCCTATTCAATTTTTTTCAGTTTCAAAACGGCTTCACTTAATTCTTCAACAAGAACGGTCAGGCGTTTGATTTCCTGTTCCCGCATCATGTCCATTTTTTCGTGGAGTAATTCAATTTCCAGTTCGGCTTTCAAATTTACGTCGTAATCTTTTTCCGCTTTGGCGCGATCGAGTTGCGATTCACGGTTCTGCGACATCATGATAATCGGTGCCGTATAGGCCGCCTGAAACGATAAAGCTAGGTTGAGAAGGATAAAAGGATAGGGGTCCCATGCCTTTACCCACCCCAAAATATTGGCGCAAATCCACAGGAACAGCAGGGAGGATTGAATAATGATAAACGGCCATGACCCAACGGTTGCCGCAACCGCGTCGGAGACCTTTGCTCCCAGATTTTTTTCTTGAGTATGGATTTTCTGGTGCGCAGGTTTTTGGACGCGTAATTTTTGGAGGAGCGTTTTATGCTCCTCGGCAATGATTGGAGGGGTATTGGTATGTTTGGTCATCGTGTTTTCCTTCGCGAAATAAGCTATTCAGTCAGGATTTAGGATGCTGAAGACTAAACTTTCTTCAGCACCGCATCTACAACTGCGTCTGCCGTGATACCGAAATGTTTGAATAACACTTCTGCTGGGGCAGATTCACCAAAGCCTGTCATGCCGATAAAGGTTCCATCGGAGCCGATTAATGCATCCCAGCCTTGGCGGATGCCTGCTTCGATCCCCACTTTGATCGTGCCCGCAGGGATGACGGAGGCGCGGTAGGTGGCGTCTTGTTTGGCAAAGAGTTCGAAGGATGGGGCGGAGACGACTTGGGTCGGGATGCCTTTGCCTTCCAAGGTTTTTTGCGCGTCCATGGCGAGGTAGATTTCTGAACCTGTTGCAACGATGACCGCTTTTGGTGTTGCGGAGGCAGGTGACAGAATGTAGGCGCCTTTTGCGGATTTGTTTTCGGCGATGTCAGCGCGTTGCGCAGGCAGATTTTGACGGGTTAAAACCAGCATCGATGGGCCTGTGGTGTTGGCGAGTGCCAATTCCCAAGCCTCCGCTGTTTCGATTGTGTCGCATGGGCGGAAGACCGTGAGGTTTGGAATGGCGCGGAGGGATGCCACATGCTCAACCGGTTGGTGGGTCGGGCCGTCTTCGCCAAGGCCGATGGAGTCGTGGGTCATCACATAGATCACACGTTGTTTCATCAACGCCGCCAAACGAATGGCAGGGCGGCAATAATCGGCGAAGGACAGGAATGTTCCGCCGTATGGAATAACGCCGCCATGGATCGCCATACCGTTCATCAGGCAGCACATTGCAAATTCGCGTACGCCGTAATGGATGTATTGGCCTTTGTAACCATTGGACGCAGATACGACCTCCGGGCCTTTGGTTTTTGTGTTGTTGGACGGGGTTAGGTCAGCAGATCCGCCGACCAGTTGGGCAAGTTTAGGAACCAGGGATTCCAGAACTTTGCCCGATGATACGCGGGTTGCGATTTTTGGTTTTTCGGCGGCGATGGCGGCCTTGGCATCGGCAAGGGCTGCGGCCACAACATCAGACACGTTCGGGTCTAATGCTTTTTCGAATTCGGCTTTTTGCGCGGAGGCCGCAAGGCGTTTTTGCCATGCGTAGGATTCAGATTGTCCGCGTGTGCCGACATTGCGCCATGCGTGCAAAATATCCGCAGGAATTTCAAACGGGGCGGATGTCCATCCCATGTGGGTGCGTGCCGCCGCTGTTTCATCGGCACCGAGTGGTGAACCGTGAACGCCTGAGGTGCCTTGTTTGTTTGGTGACCCAAAACCGATTTTGGTTTTGCAGCAGATCAGCACAGGCTTGTCTGATTTTTGTGCCGCAGTTAAAGCGGATTCAATCGCCGCGAAGTCATGTCCGTCAATACGGGAGGTCGCCCAGCCATAGGAGTCAAAGCGTTTGATGACATCTTCGGTGAATGAAAGTGAGGTTGGGCCGTCGATAGAAATATCATTATCATCATACATCACAACCAGATTGCCGAGTTTCAAGTGACCTGCGAGAGAGCAAGCTTCGTGAGAGATGCCTTCCATCAAGTCGCCATCGCCGCACATGACGTAGGTTTTGTGTGAGACAAGCTCGTTACCGAAACGTGCGTTGAGGATGCGTTCTGCGAGCGCGAAGCCAACTGCTGATGCGATACCTTGACCGAGAGGGCCTGTGGTCATTTCGATCCCTGCGTCATGCATGATTTCAGGGTGACCGGGGGTGAGGGAGTGGAGTTGACGGAAATTTTTCAGTTCATCAATCGTCAGTTTGTCGTAGCCTGTCAGGTAATTGACCGCATACAACAACATAGAGCCATGTCCGCCCGACAAAATAAAACGATCCCGGTCAGCCCATGTCGGAGATTTCGGGTCGAATTTCAAAAATTTGGAATAAAGGACCGTCGCAACATCCGCCATCCCCATCGGCATTCCCGGATGACCTGAATTCGCTTTATCAACGGCATCAGCCGCCAGAAAACGGATCGCATTCGACATCGTGCGGAGGTCGATTGCAGGGGAAGAAGTTGTGGTTTGTGCTGTTGCGGTTTGAGCAGTCATGGGCATGTCCTTTTTCGGTGAAATATGTAGTCTTTATAACCAATTTCGAGGACATTGCGAGTGATTTTTTGCCCTTATCCTTTACGTAAACGAAACCATGGGGTGGAGGTTCCTGACGGCAGTCAGGCCGAAATCACCCGCGAGCGATTTTTCTGCAAAAATGCCGACTCTTTCAAAAACCTGCTGAACGTCATCGCCCGGATAGGCGGACACTCTATGGCGATCAAACGCTTCTTTGGCGAGGGCTATCGTTTTGGCGTGAAATTCTCCCTCAGGATAGCTGTAAGGGGTTCTTTCAGGCCGAGTATATTCGGATTGCAGGAGCTTTGTTGAAAAATATTGAAAGATAATATCGCTTGCGGCTTGCCCCAATAAGTCTAAAGCATGTTGCGGAATCGTGGCGTCTTTGAACTTTACGTTCAAATTCAATGTGGTTGTCATGATGTATAGTCCCTGATTTGTATTTTTATGGCGTGATAACGGTTTATGATGCGGATAAAGTTCTACAACAATCCATTATGTTATGATGAGCCATCATACAGGGCGTGGTGAGGAGGGAGAGAGGGGGAGTGGTTGCGTTTATGTTGATATTTTCTGTTTTTTTCATGATTTTTAGTCCCTGTTTTTTTGTTTTTTTTAAGCGTACGCCGTTTCCCGAAAAAAACAAATAAAAAAGCGAATAAGGCGGGTATCCTTGCCAAATATGTGAGCGAAGAAATATTAATTTTTGACATATTGTGTTGAAATCTGCTTATATGGCTTCATTGTAGTCACAGCTTAAATAGGAAACAACATGCCGATAGTGCCCGTTACAACAATCACAATTTCCGCAGATTCAACTCAAGACAAACAATTTGCTCAGCTTTTTAAAGCGAGTGCGAGCTTTCGCGGTGATTTTTGTGTCGTTTATTCGAATAATTTCCTGAAGCAAGGAGAAAAAATTGATTTAAACGATTTAAGCGAAGTTTTTGGGGCTGTGACCTTGGTTTGCGGACATAAGGTCTTTGAAAAAGATGGTGCTTTTACAAACAAATCCTCCAGCGGGTTCACGACGCCCGCCCAAAGTAAAAAGGACACAGTCAACCCATTCTCCAGCCAATTTTTTAATTACGACGCCTTCAAGCTATAAAAGAAAAAACCCCTGTAAAAACAGGGGTTTTTGGTAATTTCTTGAAGTAGGCGATTAACGCTTAACCCATTGTTTCGCACGACGGGCTTTGTGCAAGCCGACTTTCTTACGTTCAACAGCGCGGCTATCGCGTGTCAGCATACCAGCTGCCTTCAATGTACCGCGAAGTTCTGGTTCGAAGTATTGAAGAGCGCGGGAGATACCGTGACGGATGGCACCAGCTTGACCGGACAAACCACCACCGTTGACTGTGCACATGACGTCGAATTGGTTGACGCGGTTCACGATCAGGAATGGTTGGTTCAGAACGAGCAGGTGGGTTTGACGTCCGAAATAAACGTCTTGAACACGTCCGTTCACAACGACTTTGCCGCTACCTGGTTTCAACCAAACACGAGCGATTGCGTTTTTACGGCGACCTGTGCCATAAGCGCGACCTTGTTTGTCGATTTTTGGTTCACGAACTTTAACTTCTGCTTCAGCAGAAGCGCCTAAGTTTTTCAAATCATTTACAGTTTCAGTTTTTGCCATAGCGATTAGCCTCTCACTGTATTTTTAGAGTTCATTGATGCAACGTCCAGAACTTCTGGATTTTGTGCAACGTGTGGATGCTCAGCCCCTGCGTAAACGCGGAGGTTTGTGAGGCATTTACGTCCCATTGGGCCTTCCGGAAGCATACGTTCCACGGCTTTCATGATCACGCGTTCCGGATATTTACCTTCCAGAATTTGACCTTTTGAACGGTCTTTAATACCACCCGGGTGGCCAGTGTGCCAGTAGAAGCGGGATTGGTTGTATTTATCACCAGTCAATTTGACTTTGTCAGCGTTGATTACGATCACATAATCGCCATCATCCATGTGTGGTGTAAAGCTTGGTTTATGTTTGCCGCGCAGGCGAAGGGACAGAATAGAAGCCAAGCGGCCCAATACTAATCCTTCTGCATCAACGACAATCCATTTCTTCTGAATATCAGAAGGTTTGGCGGAAAAAGTTTTCATACTTTTGTTGTCCTTTAGGGTTGTTTAAAATCTGTGTACTTCTAACCCTTGGGAATCATACTGTCAACAAAATCTTTTGTTTTTGATTTTTGATTATTTGTTTAAAATCAATGTGTTAGCATTGTTAGGTATTATAATACCTAACAATGCTTGTCTTCGATGAATTTTGAGTGCCATTATTATGATGAGTGATCACATTCGAAGCCAGCCGTCTGTACGGTTTCATTTTTGTCATATTTATAGCTTTTTAAGGTTTGTCATATAGTCTGTACTCATGTGATTAGAGGAGTGCGAGAAAAATGTCAGGGCCAAATGTAAGAGATCAGCGTTTACAATCCGTTTTACGCCTTCTGGATATTGATACAGGGAATATTGATGGTATTCGTGGTTCAAAAACCAATGCCGCGATTGAGAAAGCAGCCGTCAAATTGGGTATGGCTGGTCAAGACCCCAAAGATGTTCAGCAAGCTTTGTTAGATAAATTAAAGCAGCCTCTATTTCTGGCGGCGGCGGCAGAAAAACTGAAACAGATTGATCATCCAACAAAAAATGATGTGATCGCCATGCAGACCATTCTGTCAGCCGCAGGACATGATGACAGGCAAATGCGAGTATCATCAAATTCTAAGCTAATGAATGGCGAGTTGAATGATGCCACTCAATTTGCTCTTGCTCATACCAGAAACGGGGCTCCTGACTATCAAGCATATATTAAAATCGGGATTCCAGAAGCTACGGCGCAAGCTGCAGTAGCGGAAAATGATAAGAAATTTTTAACAAATAATTTTCAAGGGGCGGTTGCTGGAATTTCACCCGCAAATCCTTCACCAACACTTGAGGGAGCAAGACTGGCAACTGCGAAACCTGCTGTCGTAGCGTTGATACCTTAATACTGGTATATTGAGAATAATAAAAAAGCGGATCATTCGACCCGCTTTTTTTAATTGTTTTTGAATTTGAAAAACTACTGCGGAGCTACAGTAACAATCGGTGCCAATAAGCCTACTGCATTTTTCACAATTTCCTCTTGTCTGGCAGGAAGTGTGCTGCTGAAAGTTGCAACCGGTGTGAGGGTTGGATTAGCTGATTTCCAATTGGCAATCACTTTTTTCAATTCGTTTGTCAGATCCCCAGCTGCAACTTTTGAAACTTCTGCATCACATTTTGCAGTTGTGTCATTTGCAATATTTCCTGCGTTGGTTGCGACAGGAGCGGCTGTTGTTTTCGCGCTACGAGTTGCTGCGGTTGCGGCATCTTGACCAGCTTTCCTTCCAACATTTGCCAACGGCCCGCCAACGGAAGCGCCAGCACGACCAGCGACCGCGCCTATGGCAGCTTCTGTTGTTGATCCTAGTTTTCCGAGTAAATCTTTTCCGAAGCCAACAGCGGAATTGAATGCTCCGGTGGATTCTGTGCCACAATTAACAAGGGAAAATTCAATTAAATTTTTTGAAGGGTCGGTAACAATTTGAAGAGTGGGTTGTGCTTTTGGAGTTGTTGATCCTCTTTTTGTGCCTGGGCCACCATTTTTACGGTTGAGTCCTTCTGCCGCGGCTTTAGGAGCGGCCTGATTTGCCGCCTGCTTCGCACCGTAAATATTAATTTCGACACAGGCTCCATCAGATCCCATTGTGCTATTTTTTGCTGAGCCAACAGTGCCAACACTACAGTCAGCGTTCATCTTAACGCCACTTGTTTTAATTGGGGTCTTATTATCCGCATCCGGTTTGCTTGGGTTGGTTACGCAAGCAGATAATGCAACTGCTGATGCTGCGGCTGCTAATTTTAAAGCTAAATTTGTCATGAACACACCTTATCCGTTTTTAATTGGTTAAAAATTATTTAAGAAAATATAGGCTATTTGTTACGTTTTCGTCAAGCAATTTATTATTCATAATAACAAAAGGGGGTGTTTTTTTTATGGCAGGCGTAATGTACATTGAGTATATGAATCATCTTTTTTAAGTGGCGTGATTAGAATCGTTCACGCAAAGAAAAAAAGGGCTTCGCCTCACAAAGGTCGCAAAGAATTTTTATAGATGAACCACAAAAGAAAACTAGCGTTCTTCGCGTAAACTATAGCCATTTTATATGGCATTTCCTACAGGGCGGAAGGGGCGATTTGAGTATTCAAAACTCGGGTAAGGCTATTTTCGTCTGCTTAATCAATCTTTCTGCCGTTGACCACCATGTTGCGGCCTTGTTCTTTTGCTTTGTAGAGTGCCAAGTCTGCAAGCTTCATAAATTCATCAATATTGATTTTGGTGTTTTCAATCGGCCCTTCGGCAAACCCAATGCTGGTTGTAAATTTCAGCTTTTTAGGTTCGCTCACTTCTTTGAGCGGACATGGATTCTTTTCAACAATCTGTCTTAACCTGTCCAGAACCTTAAAGGCCACAACTTCGTCGGTGTTAGTGAGAAGGATGGCGAATTCCTCACCGCCCATCCGCGCCACGATGTCTGTCGGGCGGAGGGTACGTTTCAGAATATTGGCAAAATGTTTCAGGACAAGCTCACCGACATCATGCCCATAGGTATCATTCACCGATTTGAATTTATCCAGATCGCAGATGGCCAGCACAAATTTTTCTTTTTTGCGTTCTAAGACCTTTTCGTATGTGTCGAAATCTTTTGTAAAAGCGCGGCGGTTTTTAAGGCCTGTGAGGGTGTCTTCCAATGCAAGTCTCATCAGATTTTTTTGAGATTTTTCAACTTTTCTGACCAAGGGCAGGAAAATAAACATCGCCTCTAACATAATGATAAAGACAATACCGTATGTCAGTATTGTTTGCATATCGTGAAGATATTTGATTTCCGAGAGCTGATTTTCCTGATGATCCGCCAATGAAATTTGAAGGAGTTTGATTAATTCCTGATTGGGTTTGTCAGAGATTTTTTTAAGTGATTTTTGAATTTCTAAAACTTCACGTGCAGCCTCTTGGGGATTTTTACTCGGTGGAATCTTTGTAAGTCTTAAATAATCATCAGATTCAGCAATGAACGTTTGCAGCCGCTTTTCGAGCATCAGAGAATCTTTCATGGCCTTTCTGAGTGCCACTTTTGCAGCGCTTTCTTCTTCGCCTGAATTAATATAGACGTTGATTTGGCCAAGGGTCGCCTTCATATTATTGACGGAGTTTTCAAGCAACGTCAGATCAAGATCTTCCGGCGAGATGTAATAGGATGCCGAATATCGACCAATCTGGCTGATGAGGGTGATCTGGTTACTGAGGTTCGAGGCGACTTCTGCTCCGACGATTTCTTGCTCAATCATTTTTGAGGTCAGGTGATGGCTGGTCAACGTCAACATAATGATAAAGGTGAGGCCGATCACATATCCGCGATGTAGCCAACTGACGATAACTTCGTCTCTTGCGGTGATTGTCGGGGCAGGGGCTGAATTCTTGGAGGCCATTATTTTCTATATGCTTTGCATGAAGGCGGGAAACGAGACCCTTGGAAAGAGAATCTGTATGGTCATGATATTTTAAGAAAAATTTTAAATAGATCAATAGGTTGGGGGCACTTTACCCCCTGTATTGAGTGATGTATGCACAAAAATAAAAGGCGCAGAGACATCGTCTTCTGCGCCTTTTATAAAGAAAACTATAAAACTATTTACGGATACCGAGTTTCGCAATAATTGCTTGGTAGCGTGGCGTAGCGGTTTTGTTCAAGAAGTCGAGCAATTTACGACGACGTGCAACCATTGCCATCAAACCACGACGGCTTGAGAAATCTTTTTTGTTGGTTTCCATGTGTTTCGACAGGGAAGCAATACGTTCTGTCAGAATTGCGATTTGCACTTCTGGGGAACCTGTATCATTTGGGTTGGTTTTGTTATCTGCAATGACTGCTGTCTTGCGTTCTGCTGTAATCGACATCGTGTACTCCTTTCAAAGAGTTTAGAGGTTAAAAACTCGCACCGGCTGGGCTTCGACCCCGATCACTTCCAACATTGCCAAGGCTTTGTTGTGGTGGATCGCAATCATCAGTCCTGCGTCACGGCTTTTGATGTCGTGTCCGGCTTTCACCAGTCTTTCAACATTGGGACGAGAGATAAAGGTTATCTTTTGTCCGTTTTTCAGCCGCGTTGCCTCTGTGTCATTTACGGCCAGTTCCGGGATGTCGTCCAGGACGGTCTGCACAGGAAGCACAATGCTTTCAAGTTGGTCTTTATCAGTCGTTTCACGGAAAAAGTCCAGAGAAATCGCATCATTTAACCCAAAAGGGCCAACATTTTCGCGTATCAGGCGGCTAACATAGCCTTTTGTACCCAATTTTTCGGCAATATCGCGGGCGAGGGAGCGGACATAGGTGCCTTTTCCACAGACACAACGAAGGGTGGCGGTATCGGTGGTTGATTCGGTTAATTCAAGCTCATAGATACTGACTGGGCGTTCCGCCAGATCAACATCCTCCCCCGCGCGCGCAATATCATAGGCACGTTTTCCGTCCACCTTGATGGCAGAGAAAGCAGGGGGGCGTTGTTGGATAACCCCTTTGAATTCAGGCAGAATGGCGTTGATTTGGTCAATGGACGGGCGGACGTCAGAGGTGGCAATCACTTCGCCTTCACGGTCATCGGTCGAGCGTTGCTCGCCCCATGTCACGTCAAACAAATAGACCTTATCATCTTCCATCATATATTGGACAAGTTTGGTGGCCTCACCCAGTGCAATGGGCAGAATACCCGCAGCGAGGGGGTCTAACGTCCCCGCATGGCCGATTTTCGGGAAGCCCAATGCGCGCTTCAAAATCATCACGGCATCGTTTGACGTCACTCCTTCAGGCTTATTCAGGTTGATCCAGCCGGATATTTTGTTTTTGGGTTTTGCTGCCATTATTCAGATATGTCTTCTTGCGCGGCTTTGGGAAGATTATGCAGGATTGAATCAATCTTCGTTGCATTTTCAAAGCTGTTATCTTCCACAAATTTTACCTTAGGGGTAAATTTCATGCGGATTTCGTGGCCGATGTCGCGTTGGAAGACGTCGAAGTTGGCGTTGAGGGATGCGAGCATTTCGGTTGTGTCGCCGCCGCCGAGACGCACAGTGTAGGCGGTTGCGTGTTTCATGTCGGGGGAGACTTTGACTTCGGACACTGTCACCATGGACGCATTTTCCATGAGGTAGGCATCATGAAAATGGCCGCGTTGCAGTGTGGCAACGATGACGTGGCGGAGTTGTTCACCGACGCGCAATTGGCGTTGGGTGGGGCCTAGGCCTTGTGGTTTTTTGTCGTCTTTTTTCATTTTTACTTATTCTCTGCTTGTCATTCTGAGGGCATAGCCCGAAGAATCTCCTCTTTGCTGTAAAGATGAGATCCTTCGCTACGCTCAGGATGACAATATTGTTTTAAGCCAGTGTTCTGGTTTCTTCTTTGACTTCGAAACATTCGATGATGTCGCCTTCGCGAATATCTTCGTAGTTTTCGAAGGCCATACCACATTCCATGCCTGTTTGAACTTCTTTGACTTCGTCTTTGAAACGTTTCAGGGTTTTGAGAGTGCCTTCGTGGATTACAACATCGTCGCGCAACAGGCGGACTTTCGCGCCACGTTTGACGGAACCGGTGGTGACCATACAGCCTGCGATTTTACCGACTTTGGTAACATTGAAGACTTCACGGATTTGAGCCTGACCCAGATATTCTTCGCGTACCAGAGGTGAGAGCATTCCGCCGAGCATACCCTTCACATCATCAATGATGTTGTAAATGATGTTGTAGTAACGGATTTCGACCTTATCACGTTTTGCCATGTCGCGTGCCTGAGCATTCGCGCGGACGTTAAATCCGACAAGGAATGCGCCAGATGCTTTGGCAAGGGTCACATCAGATTCGGTGATGGCACCAACACCGGTATGAAGGACGCGTACGCCGACTTCGGTATTGTCTGCAACCATTTTGGAGAGGGAACCTGCAATCGCCTCAACCGACCCGTGAACGTCTGCCTTGATAATAATCGGCAGTTCTTTTTTGTTGTCGCGGGCTTGCGCCAATAATTGTTCGAAGGATGTACCTGTAACAATCGCGGCTTCTTTTTCTTTTTTCTTACGGAGGCGGTAGTCAACAATCTCACGCGCTTTTGGTTCGTTTGCAACCACGGTGAAGCTGTCGCCAGCGTCAGGTGTGCCAGACAAACCAAGGACTTCGACAGGTTGACCCGGGATAGCGGTTTTGATTTGTTTACCTTTGTCATCCAGAAGGGCGCGGACGCGTCCCCATTCGGAACCGACAACGAAAATATCACCGATGCGCAATGTCCCATTTTGAATAAGGACAGTTGCGACAGAGCCGCGACCTTGTTCGACTTTGGATTCTACAACCGCACCGACAGCAGCGCGGGCAGGGTTTGCACGGAGGTTGAGAACCTCGGCTTGGAGCAAGATCATTTCTTCGAGTTTATCGAGATTGATTTTTTTCTTGGCCGACAATTCAACACAAATCACATCGCCGCCCATTTCTTCGACCTGAACGTCGTGCATCAGAAGGTCTTGTTTAACCTTCATCGGGTTGGCATCCGGCAGGTCGATTTTATTGATGGCGACAATCATCGGCGCATTGGCCGCTTTCGCGTGGCTAATCGCTTCGATGGTTTGTGGCATGATGGAATCGTTTGCGGCAACCACCAGAACAACAATGTCGGTGACGTTCGCGCCACGGGCACGCATTTCAGTAAAGGCCGCGTGACCAGGGGTGTCGAGGAAGGTAATTTTCTGACCCGATCCAACGGTAATTTGGTATGCACCGATATGCTGGGTAATACCGCCGGCCTCGCCAGACACAACGTCGGTCAGACGCAGAGCATCGAGAAGGGAGGTTTTACCGTGGTCAACGTGACCCATAATGGTGACAACAGGCGGACGGAAGACGAGGTTGGTTTCGTCGTCTGTTTCGCCGTCAATTCCGATTTCAACGTCGGCTTCGGTCACGCGTTTAATGCGATGTCCGAATTCAAGGATAATCAGTTCAGCCGTATCGGCATCAATGGATTGGTTGATGGTTGCCATGACACCCATTTTCATGAGTGATTTAATGACATCGCCACCACGTTCGGACATACGGTTTGCCAGTTCCTGAACCGTAATGGTTTCAGGGACAATGACGTCACGATATTGTTTAACTTGTTCAACCTTCACCATCGACGATTTTGCCTTTTGACGGGCGCGTTTAACGGCAGAAAGTGAACGCGCATTATCAGAGCGTTCATATTGTTCGTTCAGAACTTGGTTGACTGTCATACGACCGGAACGACCAACATAACCATCAGTCGATGGGGCAGAGTCATCGGATTTCGATGATTTACCGCCAGAGGTCCGTTTTAGACGGTCACGCACAGACTCACCCGCATCATCATCCACCGGACGCGGGCGGTAGGCACCCGGAACAGCAGGGGTTTGCGGAGCAGCGGCAGCACGAGCCTCGGCAATTTTCTTTTCTTGGGCTTTGCGTTGAACATCAAGTTCTTCGGCTTTTTTACGGTCTTCTTCTTTGATGAGCTCTAACTCTTCAATCTCGCGACGACGCAATTCTTCGGCATCGATTTTGCCCGGGCGTTTGCCTGTTGCTTCGGCTTGGGCGCGCATTTTTTCTTCTTCGGCTTCAAGTGCGCGGCGTTTGGCTTCTTCCTCGCGGCGGCGATCTTCCTCTTCTTTTGCTTTTTGGAGAGCAATCAAGCGGACGTTTTTCTCGTCCGATGTCAGGTGTTCTTCACCATCGTCGTGACCATGGGCGGCTTCGCTTGCGGCAGCGGCAGCAGCTCCGCGTTTTTTACGCACTTCGATCTGGACGCCACGGCTTTGGCCGCGTGCTAATGTTTGGGTAATATGTTGTTGCCCAGTAGGTGCGCCCTTTAAACTAAGCGTCCCTTTTTTGGCAGGAGCGGCAGCAGAATCAGTTGTTCCGCCTAGGGAGAGTGTTTTCTTTTCTTCAGTCATTACGTTTCCGACTTTACAGCTTTCAGTTTTGTTAAAATTTCTAATAGTTTATGGGTCAAGCCGCCGTCGGCCAGAGCCATGTGAATTACATTTTCTTCGCCAATAGCGGCAGAGAGTTGTGCAGATGACCATTCGTCAATCACCGGTAGATTGTCATGAATTGCCAAGCGTTCCAACTTCTCGCGCCCGTTTTCCTTTGCGTCGCTGGCCACAACATATACCGCTGCGGTATGGGAACGCAAGACTTCGTCCACTTTTGAGAAGCCAAAGCGCAATTCTCCCGCTCTTTTCGCCAAACTAAGCGTTTGCATGGCGTGGCGAGTGAGGCCAGATTCTATTGATTCCATTAGGTTTTCTGGAATTTTGATGGTTTGGCGGGTTTTGGCGGCGAACGTATTGCGCCAGATGGCTTTTTTCAGAACTGCGTTATCCGCCTTCACCCACAGGAAAACACCCGGGAGTTTTTGGGTTAAATCAGCAACAATTGACCCGTTGGGGTCAACCACAAAGCGAATCATTTGTTCAATCGGCAGAACTTCATCGGTCACAGCGCAGATTGCGGTTTTTGACAATGTCATGGGGATCCTCGCTTTAATGTCTTCTGAAGGCGAGGGAGAGGAGGGACGCGAAAAATACAACCCCAATGTCATCGGCGACAAAGCACCGATGACAGGATGGTAGAAATATTCAGGTCGCGTTTCCTTCGCCATGTAGATCGTCTCTCCTCATGATTATTCTGGAGCGTCAACAGGTTCTGCTTCGTCTGCAAACCAGTGTTCACGTGCCTTCATAATCAAGGCGTTTGCGTCTGCAATGCCGATTTTCTTGTCACCAAGAATTTCAACGAGTTCGTCGCCCGCCAAGTCAGCAAGGTCATCCAATGTTTTGATGCCGGCTTCGCCAACCAACAGAATTTGTTCAGCGCTCAGGCCTTCGAAATTCAGAAGGTCATCGGCCAAACCAAGTTCGGATTGGCGTTTTTTGAGTTCTTCTGCTTTCGCAGCCAACCAGTTGATCGCACGTGTGCAAAGTTCTTCGGCGATTTCTTCGTTGAAGCCTTCAATCGCACCCATTTCTTCGATGGATGTTTCGGCAATTTCTTCGACTTTGGTAAAGCCTTCGGCAATCAACAGACGCGCGATAACTTCATCAATGTCCAAGGCCTCAATAAACAAGGAAGAACGGGTTGTGAATTCTTCGGCGCGGCGTTTTGCTTCTTCTTCTTCGGTCAGAATGTCGATGTACCAACCTGTGAGGATGGATGCCAAACGGACGTTTTGTCCGCGGCGACCAATGGCCAGGGAGAGTTGTTCATCAGGGACAACAACATCAAGACGGTGTTTTTCTTCGTCCATCACCACTTTGGCAACTTCAGCAGGGGCAAGGGCGTTGACGATAAAGGTCGCGATGTCCGGAGACCATGGAATAATATCCACTTTTTCGCCGCCGAGTTCGCCAACAACGGCCTGAACACGAGAACCGCGCATACCAACGCAAGCACCAACCGGATCAATGCTATTATCGCGGGAGTAAACAGCGATTTTTGCGCGGGAACCAGGGTCACGGGCAACGGATTTGATTTCAATCACGCCGTCATAAATTTCAGGAACTTCCTGTTCGAACAATTTGGCCATAAATTCGCCTTTTGTACGGGACAAGAAAATTTGCGGGCCGCGTTGTTCGCGGCGTACGTCATAGATGTACGCACGAACACGGTCGCCATTTTTCAAATGTTCGCGTGGGAGTGTATCGTCACGGCGCAGAACAGCCTCAGCACGGCCGAGGTCGATGGTGGCATTGCCGTATTCAACACGTTTAATCACGCCGGAGATAATTTCACCAACGCGGTCTTTATATTCCGCAAATTGTTGATCGCGTTCTGCTTCACGGATGTTCTGCATAATCACTTGTTTTGCAGTCTGTGCAGCCACACGACCATAGTCGAAGGCAGGCAAAGTATCGATCAGGATATCGCCGACTTTGGCGTCCGGTTTTTCACGTTTGGCTTGATCCAGAGTGATTTGGGCGGCTTCGTTTTCGATCAAAGCTGTGTCCGTCACAGTGCGGTAACGCTTCAGTTCTGTATCACCTGTGCGGCGGTCAATGTGACAGCGAATGTCATGTTCATGGCCATATTTGGAACGGCCCGCTTTTTGAATAGCTTGCTCAATCGCTTGGATGATGACTTCTTTGTCCATGTTTTTCTCACGGGCAACGGCATCCGCCACTTGTAAAATCTCTACACGACTCATTCTTTTGTCTCCTTAAGTTTGCTATTCGCTTTGCTTTGTTTGAGGGCTTGTTTGGCTAGTTCATCAGTTAGAATTAATTTGGCGCGGACGAGGTTGTCCATCTGGATAGGTTCATCACCGTGATCGGTGATAATGGTAAAGGATTTGCCGTCAAAGGCAGATAATTTACCACGGAATCTGCGTGCGCCTTCTTCGTTGGCGTCAATTGTTTCAACGGAAATTTCGTAGCCCATATATTTTTCAAAGTCGCGGTCTTTGACCAGCGGACGGTCAATTCCAGGGGAGCTGACCTCTAATTGATAAGCGGATTGGATCGGGTCTTCGACATCCAGCAGGGCGGAAACAGCGTGGCTGATTTCCGTACAGCCGTTTAAATCCAGCGTTCCCGTATCAGGGTTTTCCGCCATGATTTGAAGGGTTTGCAGCTTTTGGCTACCGATAATGCGAAGCGATACAAGGTCAAAGCCCAGACTTTTAATGACTGGCTCAACAAAACTTGCGATACGCTTTTCTTGTATTGTGGGCATTTAACTCTATTTCTTATGTTTAGGTAACAAAAAAGGCGGGGTTTTTTTGAAACCCAGCCTGTAACATACAGTGCTAATTTGTGTATGTCTTATAAGTCATGGTGAATGAAAATGCAAGTGTATAATTATAGGCGTTATAAAAATGTCCACAACCACAGATTCCTTGATATATAGCACTTAAGCATGCCATACCTAAGGTTAAATTAGAAAATTAGTATTTATACTTAAGATTAGTTGCGATTCATTGGTAATACGTGCATGCCTATGTGTGTAACTATAATCACTTCGTAAATCTATCGGATAAAAATGACCTCAGCTATTAAAACAAAAATCAAAGAAAAAACAGCCCCAATTGCAAGAAACCCACGTAGAAGCTCCGTCGATGGTGACGAACCTAATCCAGTGGATGTGTTTGTTGGTCAAAAGCTGAAGGCACGCCGCACTTTGATAGGGATGACACAGGAAAAGCTCGCCGAAGCGACAGGAATTACTTTTCAACAAGTCCAAAAATATGAAAAAGGGCGAAATCGTTTAAGCGCCAGCCGTATTTTCCAATTTTCCCGAGTTTTGAGCATACCTGTCGCCTATTTCTTTGAAGGGTTTTTCTCGTCTGATACATCTATCGGCTTACAAGGCGGATTTGCTGATAACGAACAAGAAGCCTTTGAATCTGAAGTAGATACAGCGGATGATGTCATGCTTCAAAAAGAAACAATTGATTTGGTTCGCACTTATTACACCATTACCGATGAAAAATTGCGTAAGGATTTTTTGAAAATGCTGAAGCAAATGGCTAAAAACTTCAAAAACACCGAAGAATAAGGCTTTTGTTTTATTGTCCTTGGGGCTAGAATCTCTGAACCATTTTCAACAGAGATTCTGCCCAAGGGAATTCCATGACCACCGAAATTTTAAAGAACTTTATTTTCACCAGCGAATCTGTTGCCGAAGGGCATCCGGATAAGTTGTGCGATTGCATTTCCGATGCGATTGTTGATGCGTATCTGGCACAAGACCCGTATTCCCGTACCGCTGTTGAAACCGTTGCCACCACTGATTATGTCGGCATTATCGGTGAAGTGCGTAGTTCTGGCACATTATCCCACGACCAGATCAAAGACATTGCCCGCGCAACCATCAAAAAAATCGGCTATGACCAAGACGGGTTCAGTTGGAAAACCGTCAATATTGATTGCCGTTTGCACGCACAATCTGCCGATATTGCTGTGGGGGTTGATGCCGCAGGGAATAAGGACGAGGGTGCGGGCGACCAGGGAATTATGTTCGGCTTTGCCTGTACCGAAACACCTGAATTAATGCCAGCCCCCATTCATTATTCCCATGCGATTTTGAAAGCTTTGGCGGATGATCGCCATGCGGGTGTGTTGTCGATGCTCGGGCCCGATGCAAAATCACAGGTTACATTAGAGTATGTGAATGGAAAGCCTGTCCGTGCCAGATCCATCGTCGTTTCAACTCAGCATAATGATGGATTATCCCAATCTGACGTCAAAGAAATTGTTCGCCCTTATGTTCACAAAATATTGCCTGAAGGGTGGATGTGTGATGAAGCCGAATTCTATGTTAACCCGACCGGTCGTTTTGTGATCGGTGGGCCTGTTGGAGATTCGGGGCTTACTGGACGCAAGATTATTGTCGATACTTATGGTGGTGCTGCGCCGCATGGCGGCGGTGCATTCTCCGGCAAAGACCCAACAAAGGTTGACCGTTCGGCGGCCTATGTTGCCCGTTATATCGCCAAAAATATTGTCGCGGCAGGATATGCGGAAAAATGTTTGATCCAGTTATCCTATGCCATCGGTGTGGCTCACCCGATTTCGGTGTATGTGAATACACTTGAGACAGGAAATGTTTCAGAGACAAAACTTGCGGACGCCATCGGAAAAGTGATAGACCTTTCGCCACGCGGAATTCGCACGCATTTGCAACTCAATAAACCGATTTATGCCCGCACGGCGTCCTATGGACATTTCGGGCGCGCACCGGACGCAGATGGTGGATTTTCGTGGGAAAAAACGGATTTGGTCGAGGCATTAAGAAAAGAAATTGGTTGAAGAATCTCCACAAAAAGTTAAACGCGTCTATGTCCGCCGCAACGGACGCCCGATGCATCAGGGACGTATGGATGCGTTGGAAACAGTCTTTCCAAAAGTTGAAGTGCCACGCAGTTTACTGACCGAAAAAGCCAGCCTTACCCCGAGTGATATTTTCGGTGTGCCTGTTGAAAAACTCCATTTCGAAATCGGCTTCGGGGCGGGTGAGCATTTGCATTATATTATGCGCGAAAACCCAACCCATCATTTTATCGGAGCGGAGCCGTATATGAACGGCATGTCGGCCTTTATCAAGGGATTACCGACACCGACACCTGAAAATATCCGTGTACATGCCGATGATGCTTTGATGGTGTTGAACAGCCTGAAAGATGCGTCGGTTGATTTCCTGTATATCCTCAACCCCGACCCATGGCCGAAATCACGCCACCATAAACGGAGGATTGTGTCGGAACAAAATCTTGCTGTTTATGCGCGCGTTTTAAAAACAGGCGGAATGATGATCCAGACAACGGATGTTGACGAACTGGCCGAGTGGATGCTCACCAAAACCATCAATTGCCCCTATTTCGAATGGACTGCCGAACGCCCCGAAGATTGGAAAACCGCCCCCAATGGTTGGATGTCCACACGGTACGAAAACAAGGGCAAGGAAGCGGGGCGGTCGCAGACCTATCTGATTTATCACCGCAACGACATTGTCGTGCCCAAAGGGCAGGGTGTGCCTATTCCACCTCCGAAAGGTAAGCCTAAGATTTATTAGGCACATTGTAAGATTTGAGGGCGAGCCATACTGTCACAAGATTAACCATAATTAAACAAAATATGGTTATAGTATCTGTAAGTGTATGGAAGAGGTATGGCTGATCCAAATTTAATTGCTACGAATGTCAAGATGGGTAGTGACTTTAAGGGAGCTGCGCGTATTCAGCCTGTTTTAAGTATTCAAGTGAAGCCCGATGCTGTTACTTCGATTATTTCTAATTTGGATAAATTGAAAGACCGCACGGACGATTCAGAAATCGTGAAGTCAGGTGGCAAATATTCATTCATGGACAAGCGTAATAACCAACCATTGGCGGAACTGGATTCGAACAATGGGATGCTGACACTTTATAAATCCCCCAAAGATATGGCAGAGAGAATTGATAGCGCTTTTATTTCAACAAAAACAATTAATGATTTTATAGCCACCAGTAGAGTTCCAGAAATTTCTGCCTCAGCCACGCCTGTGGCTACTGTAAAAATCGCATCGAGATAAATAAAAAAGCCGGATATTTCTATCCGGCTTTTTGAATTTTATTGTGGCTGAGATTAGCCGTTTACAACGGATGCAACTTCGGAGGCGAAGTCTTTGACTTCCACTTCGATACCTTCACCCAATTGGTAGCGGATGAAGCCAGTCAATTTGATGGCTGTTCCAGCAGCTTTTGCGGCTTTTTCAATCACGGCAGAGATTTTTGTCTCAGGGTCCATGATGAAAGCTTGTTCAGTAAAGCAAACTTCTTCGAAGTATTTGCGCATACGACCGTCCAACATTTTCTCAACGATATCTGCTGGTTTGCCAGAGGCCAAAGCTGTTTCGCGTTGAACATTACGTTCACGTTCAGCAACCGCAGGGTCAACAGATGATGTGTCCAAGAATTGTGGGTTCGCAGCGGCAACGTGCATTGAAAGTTGTTTGCCGAGTGTTGCGAGAACATCTGCAGGAGCAGAAGATTCAAGAGCAACCAGAACACCGATTTTACCAAGGTTTGGCGCAACCGCGTTATGGACGTATGTTGAAACGTAACCTTCGGATACAGACAATTTTGCACAACGGCGCAGTGACATATTTTCACCGATGGTTGCGATCATGCTGGTCAGATAGTCTTGGGTTGTTTTGCCTTCGCCGTACGCAGCGGACGCCAATGCTTCAACAGAACCGTTTGCAGCAAGGGATAATTGTGCGGCTTTGGTTGCGAAGTCTTGGAATTGTTGGTTACGGGCAACGAAGTCTGTTTCTGCGTTGACTTCAAGCAATGAAGCTTCTTTGTTGTCTGCGCCAGCACAAACAGCAACCAAACCTTCGGCAGCAGTCCGTCCAGATTTTTTAGCGGCTTTTGACAAACCTTTTTTACGGAGGTAGTCAACTGCGGCCTCCATATCGCCATTACATTCAACGAGCGCATTTTTTGCGTCCATCATACCCGCGTCAGTTTTGTCGCGTAATTCTTTTACCATTGCAGCTGTTACAGCAGTCATGATTTCAAATCCTTTTTATTTAAATGTGGGTTTTAACAAATAAAGGGAAGGGGATGATTATATCCCCTTCGCTCAAATTAAGCGTTTGCTGCTTTTGCGTCTGCTGCTGGAGCAGCTTCGTTTGCGGCGGCTGGGAGTTCGACTTTGAGGTCAACTGACTCACCAATGTCTTTTCCTTTAGAACCGAGTTCAGCCTGAATTCCGTCAAGAATTGCAGAAGAAACGAGGTCGCAGTAAAGTTCAATCGCGCGCAACGCATCATCGTTACCTGGGATCGGGAAATCGATACCGTCTGGTGATGAGTTGGAGTCGATGATCGCGATAACAGGAATGCCCAATTTGTTGGCTTCTTTAATCGCGATGTCTTCTTTGTTGGTGTCGATGATAAAGATCGCGTCAGGTTGACCGCCCATATCTTTGATACCGCCGATAGATTGGTTCAATTTTTCCATTTCACGACGGAACATCAGTTCCTCTTTTTTGGTGAAACCAGTTTTTGGAAGAGCGAACAAACCTTCGAGCTCTTTCAAACGGTTGATGGAGTTGGTTACTGTTTTCCAGTTAGTGAGCATTCCGCCCAACCAACGGTGGTTAACATAGTATTGACCACAACGTTGTGCAGAAGCCGCAACAGTTGCTTGAGCTTGGCGTTTTGTACCAACGAACAGAACACGGCCACCTTTTGCAACGATCTCGCGAATTGTACGCAAAGATTGATCAAGCATCGGAACAGTTTGTTGAAGGTCAAGAATATGAACATCGTTACGAACACCGAAAATGAACGGACGCATTTTAGGGTTCCAGCGACGTGTACGGTGACCAAAGTGGACACCAGCTTCGAGTAATTGACGCATTGTGAATTCAGGCATAGCCATGGAATATATCTCCTTTTTCCAGTTGTGACCTCTACGGGGAGTCATGACGAAACCATTCCGTCACACTGGCAGGGGATAAAATTGCTTTTAGACCCAACCCCGTATGTGAATTGAGGCTGTTTATAAGGATTCGGCGAGGATAAATCAAGCAAAAAGACGGGTTTTTCAGGAAAATTACTTTTTAAAAGCCTGAATCAGAAAAAGCATGGACATTTGCCATGCTTTTTCACAAAAACTCAGATATTTAAAGTCTATAGTTTCTCTTCGAGGATGTTAACGATACGTTGTTTGCGTTCGTTTACATAGTTTACAGTGTTGCAGAAACTCATCGCATAGGACAATGTTTTATCAGAGAATTTATAATATATCCGATCAGCAGGTTCGATACCAGTGATCGTATATTTATGAAAGCCTTCTTTCAGGGCCTCTTTCCCGAAATCGTCAGGGGCAATTTGTTGTAAAGCTTCCATCAAAGGAACGAAGTAAATGGCATCCAGCCCATTCTCCATCTGTTCTGCAGTGCCCTCAAGACCCAAATTTGCCCAGTCAGCTTCTATTTCGAGGTGATAACCTAGAAAATCATCAAATGCTTTTTGCCATTTTGGAAAAACATTCTTTTGATATTCGGCGACGGCTCTTCTTTCTGCTAATCCCATTTTTTTATACTCGCTTATTTAAAGGGTTATATTGTTGATTTGTTGAAAATTATAAGAGCGAATCATTATTGGGGCAAGTCATTGAAATATCGTCAACCCATTCGCTGCACCGCAACAATTATTAACTCTTTTAAAAATTAACCTTTTGGGGCATAGTCCTGCAAAACATTAGGTTGAGGAAAAAATATGTCGAAAGTTGCTGTTGTTACTGGCGGAACCCGCGGGATTGGCTTGTCTATTACGAAGGCGTTGATCGCCGAGGGGTACCAGGTTGCTGCCCTTTATCATGGGAATGAAGAAGCGGCGCAAAAATGTGCTGCTGAAACCGGCGCAAAAGTTTTTAAGGCGGACGTTGCCGATTTTGCACAATGTCAAAAAACCGTGGCTGATATTGAGGCCGCTTTGGGGCCTGTTGGTGTTCTGGTGAATAACGCAGGGATCACCAAGGATGGGATGCTTCATAAAATGCCTGAAGATAACTGGCATGCAGTGATTGAGACCAACCTGACATCCTGTTTCAACATGTGCCGCGCTGTGATTGAAGGCATGCGTGCCCGTCAATTCGGACGCATCATCAATATCAGTTCAATCAACGGTCAAAAAGGTCAGTTGGGGCAATGTAATTACTCTGCCGCCAAAGCAGGGATGCTCGGGTTCACCCGCGCTCTTGCCTTGGAAAGTGCCGCAAAGGGAATTACCGTCAATGCGATTTGCCCAGGTTATATTGCAACCGATATGACATCCGCCATGCCACAGGAAGTATTGGATAGCATCATACGCCAGATCCCCGCCGCCCGTATGGGTAAGCCAGAGGAAATTGCGGATATGGTGGCATTCCTTGCATCCGACAAAGCTGCGTTTATCACAGGATCTACAATGACTGTGAATGGCGGGCAGTATATCGCGGCTTAATTTTAGTAGCTGTTAAATTTTAAACGCGAAGGCACGAAGTCACGAAGTTTTTTTATAAATCTTCTTCGCTCCCTCGTAACTTCGCGTGAAAAAAATCAAAATATTTATTTTATGGATGTACCAACCCATACCGCCATACTGAAAGTGGCCTGTAATAGATACCCGCCTGTCGGCGCTTCCCAGTCTAGCATTTCGCCGATGGCATAAGTATTGGGCATTTTTTTGAGCCTGAAATTTTCATCGACTTCATCAAGGGCGATGCCGCCTGCGCTAGAGATTGCGCGGTCGATATTGGAGATGCCGTTGAGGGGAAGGGGATAGGATTTGATCCGCGCCGCGAGATCGGTGCGCGATAGATTTGTAATGTTTCTATCTTCCTGTAACAGGCCAATCACAATGGGTGATAGCCCCAATGTCTTCCGTAGATAATTTGAAAAACTATCGCGGGCGCGTGGGGTGTTTAATATTTTTTCGATTTGGGTCTGGGGAATATTCGGTTTGAAATCGAGAGCTAATGTTGTGTTGCCATCGCGTTCAATCGCGTTGCGGATGGATTTTGAAAGGGCATAGATGCCGCCGCCTTCAACACCTTTTTGTGTGACCATTATTTCACCCTGAATAGAGTGATTGTCATGGGTGAGGGTGACGGGCTTGATGGGTGTGCCTGCAAATTTATTTTTGAAAATATCCGACCAATTGGCGGTGAAACCGCAATTTGCGGGGCGGAAAGGATTGATGGTGATGCCTTGTTTTTCAAGGGTTTTCGTCCAATGCCCGTCAGACCCAAGGCGCGGCCATGATGCGCCGCCAAGAGCGAGGATGGTGATGTCGGAATTCATATCTTGCCCTGTCCATTCAAAATTGAATACAGAGGACACACCCAGTTCATCCAATCTTTTCATCCATGCGCGAAGCAGGGGCGATGCTTTGAAACTTTTCGGGAAGACGCGGCCTGATGTGCCGATGAAAGTTTCTTCGCCGAGGTTGTGACACCAATCACGCAAATTTTGTGGCGTGAAATTTTCGATGGCGGGGCGTAAGATATCGGCGGCTTCGCCATAGCGGTTTATAAATTGGTCGAGAGATTCGGAATGAGTGATGTTTAATCCGCCGCGACCCGCCATTAGAAATTTGCGTGCAGGGCTTGGTTTGTGGTCATAGATAGTGACCTGAAACCCACGCTGTGCAAGCGTTTCGGCGGCCATTAAGCCGCCGGGACCTGCGCCGATGATAGAGACTGTTTTCAAAGTTTTTCGGTGAGTTGTGGAAGAGCTTCGAACAGGTCAGCAACCAACCCATAATCAGCAACTTGGAAAATTGGCGCGTCAGGATCTTTGTTGATCGCAACGATGATTTTGGAATCTTTCATGCCAGCCAGATGTTGGATGGCACCGGAAATACCAACCGCCACATATAAACTCGGGGCAACGATTTTGCCTGTTTGTCCGACTTGATAGTCATTGGGGGCATAGCCAGAGTCAACCGCCGCGCGGGATGCGCCAACGGCGGCGCCCAGTTTGTCAGCGAGTTTTTCGACAATTGCAAAATTTTCTTTTGAACCTAATCCACGTCCTCCAGAAATCACAATTTTTGCCGCGGTGAGTTCAGGGCGGGCGGATTGGGTGAGTTCTGCGCCCACAAATTTTGTATTGGCGGGCACAGTCACGGAAGATGTGTCCATATTTTCGAGGGAGGCAGAGCCACCCGATGTCGCCACAGCATCAAACGCGGTTGTGCGGACGGTCAATAATTTAATCGCGTCGGATGATTGAACCGTTGCAATCGCGTTCCCCGCGTAAACAGGGCGTTTGAAGGTGTCGGCAGAGATAATATCAATCACATCGGAGATCATTTGCGTGTCGAGGAGTGCCGCCAAACGTGGCAATAAATTTTTGCCGAAGGCGGTTGCGGGGGCAACGATGTGGGTGAAGGTTTTTGCAAAACTGGCGATAAAATCAGCCGTGTTTTCAGGGAGGTGATGTTCCAACTTTCCGCTATCTGCGACAATCACTTTTGTTACGCCAGCGCATTTTGCAAGCGCATCGGCAACGGCGGAAACGCCATGGCCTGCAACGAGGACAGAGATATCGATTCCCAATTTTCCGGCGGCAGAGATCGCGTTCAAAGTGGATGGGCGGAGTGTTGAATTTGAATGTTCGGCAATGACCAAAATGGACATGATAATTCCCCTATATAACTTTGGCTTCGTTTTTGAGTTTGGCGATCAGTTCATCAACCGATGCGACCTTAATCCCGCCACTGCGTTTTGGTGGGTCGGTCAGGCCAATCATTTTAAGTCGTGGAGCGGTATCAACGCCCAAGGTCGCGGAATCAATGGTTTCTAGCGGTTTTTGTTTGGCCTTCATAATATTGGGAAGGGAGGCGTAGCGTGGTGTATTTAAGCGCAGGTCAGTGGTCACGATGGCTGGTAAACCAACCTCAACCGTCTCAAGACCGCCATCCACTTCGCGAGTGACGTGGAGAGTGTCGCCGACTTTTTCGACTTTGGAGGCAAAGGTTGCCTGAGGCCAGCCCATTAAGGCGGCAAGCATCTGGCCTGTTTGATTGCTGTCATCATCAATGGATTGTTTGCCCATGATGACCACATTCGGTTGTTCTTTTTCCACGAGTTTTTGGAGGAGTTTGGCAACGGCCAAAGGTTCTAAACCGCCCAGATCGGTTGCAAGAGGGGTGGTAACCAAAATACCACGATCTGCCCCGATGGCCATGGCTGTACGCAAGACATCCTGTGCGATTGCGGCGCCTATGGTGACCACCACGATCTCGGAAGCGAGGCCTTTTTCTTTTAATTTTACAGCTTCTTCGACGGCGATTTCATCGAAGGGATTCATCGACATTTTGACGTTGGTCAGTTCAACGCCAGACTGATCGGGCTTAATGCGAATTTTGACGTTGTAATCAACAACACGTTTGATAGGGACAAGAATTTTCATGGTGACACCTGTTTAGTTTATGAATGAGATGACGCGATCCAGAGAGACATCAGCAGGAAAACTGCCAAAGCCTGTAACGCCACACGCGCAATCATCAATTTATTGCCGTATTTTTTATTTAATTCGCCGCCTTTCAGCATGGATGCTATCCCGAGCAAAAGCACAGCAACGACAGAGATAACGGCAAGGATTGCCAGAGCGAGAACAAAAGACATGATCTATTCTACCCTTTACGCGGTGGACTTGCCACCAGAAAATAATTGAGGTCAAGATCGTGCGGGTGAATGGAAAATTCATTTTTGAGTGGATTAAACACCATCCCCTTTGCATCCGTTACCGTCAGGCCGCAAGAGGTGGCGTAGCGCGCGAGTTCAGAAGGTTTTATAAATTTTTTCCAATCATGTGTTCCGACAGGCACCCATCTTAAAATCCGTTCCGCCGCGATAATGCCGAGGGCATAGGATTTCCATGTGCGGTTTAGGGTCGAGAACACAATCATCCCGTTCGGTTTCACGAGTTGGGAACAGAGCTTGACGAAAAGATCCGGGTTATCAACATGTTCAATGACTTCCAGCGCCATGACCACATCGAATTTACGACCTTCTGCCACCAGATTTTCGGCAGCGCCATGAATGAAATCAATCTCCAGCCCTTGGGTTCTGGAATGCTGCTTTGCAACAGTGATAGCCTGTTTATCAGCATCAACCCCCGTGACTTTTCCGCCCAAGCGAGCGAGGGGGGTGGAGATTAATCCGCCACCGCATCCAATATCCAAAATTGTTTTGTTCTTGATCTCGCCGATAACGCTTTTCAAATAGCTCATACGCGCGGGAGTCATGCGGTGCAGAGGGGCAAAAGCCCCATCAAGATTCCACCAATCGGCAGAGTCTTGGGCAAAATGAGAAATCTCATCCGCATTGATGGTGGAAAAATCTGATTTATTTTTCATTTTTGAGGCTGTTTTCATGGAATAGAGAATAGCATTTATTTATAAAATTGCTATTGTCAGTTAACTAACAGGGAAATATGCATAAATGCCTCGTATTATTGTCAAATTTGGTGGAACGTCGGTTGCTGACACGGCTCGTATTGAAAAGGCGGCAGATAAAGTCGTTGCCGAGATCAAGCGCGGGAATCAGGTCGGTGTTGTTGTCTCGGCTATGGCAGGGGTGACGAATGAGCTTCTGGACTATTGCGCGCAAATTCAATCGGGTTTGGATTCAACCGATTATGATGCCGTGGTTGCAAGTGGCGAACAAATCACTGCGGGGTTAATGGCACTTGCCCTTCAAAAACGCGGATTTAAATCCAAATCCTATATGGGGTGGCAAGTCCCGATTATCACCAATGGTCAACATGGTCGCGCCCGCATTGATGATATTCCGCCCGATATTTTAAATGATGCGATGAATGAGGGTGTTATACCCGTTGTTGCTGGATTTCAGGGGATTACCAAAGAGGGACGCATTACAACATTAGGCCGCGGTGGGTCGGACACAACGGCGGTTGCGCTGGCAGCTGCACTCAAGGCAGATCGGTGTGATATTTATACAGATGTGGACGGTGTTTATACAACAGACCCGCGCATGGTGCCGAATGCACAGAAATTGGCCTTGATTACATACGAAGAAATGTTGGAGATGGCGGCGTTAGGCGCGAAAGTCCTTCATCCGCGTTCGGTCGAACTGGCCATGGCGTGGAATGTGCCGTTACAAGTTTTATCAAGTTTTGAGCCGAGTATCGGCAGTGATCTACCCGGAACTCAAGTTGTCAGAGAGGAAGATATCGTGGAAAAACAAATCGTCAACGGGGTCACATACGCCCGTCATGAAGCCAAAGTCACATTGATGTCCGTCCCCGATAAACCGGGGATTGCCGCCGCGATCTTTGCACCGCTTGGCAAGGCGGGCGTGAATGTCGATATGATCATTCAGAATATTTCACCCGACGGACAATCAACCGACATGACCTTTACCATCCCGCGCGGTGATACGGCCTTGGTTGAATCTCTGATCAAAGATTTGCCCGATATTGAGGGCGGTGAAATTCGTATGGATTCAAACGTATCAAAAATATCGGTGGTCGGTATCGGGATGAGTTCACATTCAGGTGTTGCAACCACCATGTTTTCAACCCTTGCCGAGCGCGGGATAAATATTCGCGCCATTACCACATCCGAAATTAAAATCAGTGTTCTGATTGCCGAAGAATATACAGAGCTGGCGGTTCGTGCCCTGCACACAGCTTTTGCATTGGATAAAGATGTCGCCTAAATCTAAGCCTGACCCGTTGATTGGATTTAAAACTGACTTGACGGTTGGTGATATTTTGCGCCGTGCGCGGCTTAAAAAGAAATTGACCATTCAGGATGTTGAAAGTTCCATTCGGGTGAGTGCGCAGCATTTAACGGCGATTGAAGAAAACCGTCTGGAATTATTGCCAGGGCGCATTTATGCGTTGGGATTTATAAAGGCCTATGCCGAGTTGGTGGAACTGGACAGCACCAAACTTCTGGCGCTACTGAAACGCCAAGCGGGCGAGAAAATTGCGCCGAAAAATGTGACGCCTGCGCCATCACCTGTTCTGGAAGATTTTACGCTTCCCACGGGGAAAATGTTTTCCATTATTTTTATATTGTTCATTGTCGTTTTTATTTTTAAATCGCATTACGATGGATCAAACTATCTGATGGAAGAGCAAATCCCCACTGTTCCAAAGGATTTAATTACCCAGACAACATTGCTGTCAAAGCCAGAGAAGGTTGAACCTAAACCTATCGCCCCCGTCAATAATACCGCATCTTCCTTAACGGAATTTCTGGGGAACGCGCCCGCCACCAACCAAGTGGTTTTAAAAGCGATTGATAATGTCTGGCTGGAAATTAAGGATTCCAAAAAGGTTACGGTCTTCTCACGCGCCCTGGCGGTTGGTGAGGAATATTGGATTCCTGTCGGAAAAAATGACCTGACCATGACCCTCGGGAATGCAGGGGGATTACAGATTAGTGTGGACGGACAGGCTTTACCGCTCCTTGGGAAAACGGGGCAGGTGATCCGTAAAGTCTCGTTGGATGCTGAAAAATTGAAACAAAGCTTGAAAATTGCCCCTAAACCCGCCATGTAATAGACATCATGACAGCAGATCACACAGCCCATCGCCCTTGGCGACAAATTAACCGCCGTCCGACCCGTAAGATTTGGGTGGGGAACGTGCCTGTGGGGGGGGATTCGCCGATTACGGTGCAATCC
>Ga0155195_133_pt2 | contig 27988 bp, 24 predicted proteins | sample RifCSPhighO2_02_FD_106163 | JGI IMG/M metagenome (GOLD analysis project Ga0155195, IMG submission 106163) | Alphaproteobacteria bacterium RIFCSPHIGHO2_02_FULL_46_13
CTGTGTTCGCTTGGAAAGGCGAGACCGAGGAGGAATATGAATGGTGTATCGAGCAAACCATTACTGGCCCGAACGGTTGGACGCCCAACATGATTTTGGATGATGGCGGCGATTTGACCCTCATCATGCTCAATAAATATCCTGAACTTTTGAAAGATGTTCGCGGCGTGTCAGAGGAGACAACAACAGGCGTTCACCGTTTGATGGAAATGGCAAAAGCCGGAAAATTGATGATCCCTGCGATCAACGTCAATGACAGCGTGACCAAATCCAAATTCGACAATAAATATGGTTGCCGTGAAAGCCTCGTGGACGGTATCCGCCGTGGGACAGACGTGATGATTGCGGGTAAAATCGCGGTTGTGTGCGGATATGGCGATGTGGGCAAAGGCTCTGCGGAATCCCTGAAATCCCAAGGTGCCCGCGTGATTGTCACCGAAATCGACCCGATTTGCGCGCTCCAAGCCGTGATGGAAGGATATGATGTCCTGCCGATTGAAGATGTTGTGAAACGCGCCGATATTTTTGTAACCGCAACGGGCAACAAAGATATTATCACCATCGAGCATATGCGTGCGATGAAAGACCGCGCAATTGTCTGTAACATTGGTCACTTTGATAATGAAATCCATGTGGGCGATCTGCGAAATCTTAAATGGCACAACGTCAAACCACAGGTGGACGAAGTCGAATTCCCTGATGGAAAACGCATTATCCTGTTGGCCGAAGGCCGTCTGGTCAATCTGGGCTGCGCCACAGGCCACCCGAGCTTTGTGATGTCCGCATCCTTCACCAACCAAACCTTGGCACAAATCGAACTCTGGCAAAATTCCCAAAACTACGACAAACAAGTCTATGTTTTGCCACGCCATCTGGACGAAAAAGTCGCCCGTCTGCACCTTGAAAAACTCGGCGCAAAACTGACTGTCCTCACCAAAGAACAAGCCGATTATATCGGTGTGGCACAACAAGGGCCGTTTAAGTCGGAACAGTATCGGTATTAGTGATATATCTTCCCTCTCCCCCATTTTCCTTTGGCGGGAGAGGGGTATAGTCACTTGAATCAATAATCATCCAATTTCACATGATTTGATTGTGACAAAATAACAGAATCTCTTGTGAACCTAACCCTTTAAGTCGTTCACACAAAGGCACAAAGAATCCACAAAGAACACAAAGGTTTTTTATAGGGTCTTGTGCTTTCTGAATCTTATTTTTCTTTGTGACCTTTGTGAGGCGAAGCCCTTTGTGCCTTTGTGTGAACGATAAATCTATCCATTCGTAACAAAGTATGGATTTTTATTTATTCAAAGGACTATAAATAGTTGACATTTCCCTCCCCCCTCACCCAGCTCCGCCTAATTCGTTTCACTCATAAGGCTTCACAACCCTCTCCCCGTTGGGGCGAGGGCTTTTTTTGCTTTAAAGAATAGACCATTCCATTGTGGTTGTTTCAGAATCCACAAGACCTAATGGGAGAGGCTTAATGATGCCTTGTTCAGTTTGCAGGGCGTGAATGATGGATGGTGTTTTCTTCAAAGTAAAAGTCTCTGTCGGAATAGGTAGACCGTAAAATTCTGCGCCCAGACGGCAGAGGAAATTTTCGAAGATGGTTTTGTTTTCAGGTTTATTGAGGTCGCATCCGGCTTGCTCGAACGCGGTTGCATAGATTTGCGGGGCGATGCCGCCTGTGTAGCATCCGGCGGCGCAGCCGCATTCGGTGACTTTTTTACTGTGCGGGGCGCTGTCTGTGCCTGCGAAAAATTTTGTGTTGTTTGGGTTGGTGACGGCTCTTTGCAAGGCTTCTCTGTCTTCGTCAAATTTTAAGAGAGGCAGGCAATAGAGGTGGTATTTCAAACCTTGGAGCAAGTCCCCCACCGTATAAATCAGATGTTGCGGGGTTACGGTGGCGGCTATATTTTTGTCCGATTCCTGAACGAAGTGAACGGCTTCTTTGGTGGTCAGATGTTCGGCCACGCATTTTAAGGTCGGGAATAAATCACGGAGTTTCGGGGCTTGTTCGGTATAGAATGTTTTTTCGGCATTTTGGTGCGCATCAAAATAATGTGCGCCTTTAAGGCCGTGTTCTTCGCCGTGCATACACAGAACAATGCCGCAATCCTGCATGGCATCAAAGACACCGTTTTTCAAAAATTCGGCAAAGGGATATCCGGAATCTGCGCCCGTTGTGCCGTGAGGCGGGTAATATTTAACCGCTTTCAACAGACCTGATTTCGCACCCTCTTCAATCATTTTGGGCGTAGTGTGTTTGGTGATATAGAGGGGAACAATAATCTGGTCAAAGACAGCGCCCCCAGCTTCGCGTATGGCTGAGAGATATTTTTCAATACTCCAGAAATCAGGAAGGCTTGTGTCAGACTCTAAAACTTTCCCAACAGGCGGGCGGGTATTGGGCATCGCCAGAATCCCCGCACATCCCATACGCGCATGGTCGGCTAATGTGGCTTTTAACACGCCATCCTGTCTGAAATGCGCGTGGAGGTCATACCATTTAGGGAGGGTCAGTTCTGTTGTCATCTGCAATCTCACTTTAAGAAAAACCCCGCAAATTCCGCGGGGCTTTTGATTATTTTGCGTCTGGTGTTGCGGGTTCGGCTGGTTTTGCATCGGCGGCTTTTTCAACCACTTTTGCAGGGCCCAGAACCATCATCACTTGGCGACCTTCCATTTTCGGTTCGAATTCAACTTTTGCGGCAGCGCCTAAGTCTTCAATCATCTTCTTCAGAAGTCCGAAACCGATTTCGGTGTGTGCCATCTCACGTCCACGGAAGCGGAGGACAACTTTAACCTTGTCACCTTCTTCGAGGAAGCGTTTGGCGGCGCGAAGTTTTACCTGGTAGTCATTGTCGCCGATCATCGGACGAATTTGAATCTCTTTGACCTCAACGACTTTTTGCTTTTTACGTGCTTCAGAAGCTTTCTTCTGTTGTTCGTATTTATATTTGCCGTAGTCGAGAATTTTACAAACCGGAGGATCCGCGTTCGGAGAAATTTCCACTAAGTCTAGGCCAGCTTCACCAGCCTGACGTAAGGCTTCACGAGTTGTTACAACGCCGATCATTTCGCCTTCTGCATCGAGCAGGCGGACGCGTTCGATTCTGATTTGTTCATTCACGCGTGGGCCATTGTCGGCTTCACGTTGATCTCTTGGGTCTCTTGACTCTCTGCGTGGTGCACCACTAGAGGAAGGGGGAGGGCTAGGCTTACGGATAATAGGCTCCTATTGTTGGTTTCAGTGTAAAAATATTATAGATACTAATAAGGCGGTTTTGCTTCATTTGCAAGAGATTCAACAGCCTCGCTCAATTTTACGATGCTTTGACCGTCCGATCCCAATCGTCTTATGGCAACGGTTTGGTCAGTCTCTTCGCGCGCTCCGACCACATACAGGGCAGGAACTTTTTGAAGCGAATGCTCACGAACCTTCAGATTGATCTTTTCGTTCCGTAAATCCAGCTCAGCACGAATGCCTTTTTCTTTGAGTTGGGCATGAACCTTCCGCGCGTAATCGTCTGCATCACTGGTAATGGATGCCACAACGCATTGCACAGGTGCCAACCACATCGGGAATTTACCCGCAAAGTTCTCGATCAAAATACCGATAAAGCGTTCAATTGAGCCGAGGACGGCGCGGTGGAGCATAACAGGACGGTGTTTTTGCCCATCTTCGCCGGTATAGGACGCATCCAGACGGTCAGGCAGGTTGAAATCGAGCTGTAACGTCGCACAACCCCATTCGCGGCCAATGGCGTCCTTCACGATAAAGGCCAGTTTCGGGCCATAGAAAGCACCGTCACCTGGCGAGATTTCGTAATTCATGCCCAGTTTATCAATGGCTTCCTTAAGGCCGTTTTCAGCCTTATCCCACAGTTCGTCCGACCCGATCCGTTTTTCAGGGCGGGTTTCCAGCTTGACCACATAATTGTTAAACCCAAAATCTTGGTAGATGGCTTTGGTCAGTTCGCAGAATTTAATACTTTCCGATAAAATCTGATCTTCGCGGCAGAAAATATGGGCGTCATCTTGGGTAAACTGGCGAACGCGCATCAAACCATGTAATGCGCCGTGCGCTTCGTTTCTGTGACAGCATCCGAATTCCGCGAGGCGGAGCGGCAGGTCGCGGTAAGATTTAATCCCTTGCTTGAAAATCTGGACGTGCGCGGGGCAGTTCATGGGTTTTAAGGCCATGAAATGTTTTGGCTCTTCCTTAAAGACTTTCTCGCCTTCATTGGTGTTCGGCACAACGTCCGGCACGACAAACATATTCTCGCGGTATTTGCCCCAGTGACCCGACGCTTCCCAGAAACGGGAATCCATCAGTTGCGGGGTTTTGACTTCCTTATATCCATCCTCACGCAGGCGGCGGCGCATATAGGCCTCTAACGCTACCCAAATTTCATATCCCTTCGGGTGCCAGAAAACTGATCCATGCGCTTCTTCCTGCAAATGGAACAAATTCATTTCGCGCCCCAGTTTACGGTGGTCGCGTTTTTCGGCTTCTTCCAATTGGTGCAAATGGGCATCTAATTCTTCTTGGGTGCGCCAAGCGGTCGCATAAATACGGGTCAGCATCTGGCGGTTGGAATCCCCGCGCCAGTAGGCGCCAGCAACCTTCATCAATTTAAATGCAGTCCCAATTTGTTTGGTATTGGCCATGTGCGGGCCACGGCACAGGTCGAACCAGTCCCCTTGGCGGTAAATTTTAATATCTTCAGTCCCCGGAAGGTCTTGAATGAGTTCAACCTTGAAATTTTCGCCCTTGGCTTTGAAAACTTCAATGGCTTTTTCGCGTGTCCAGACTTCGCGGACAAACGCATCGCCGCGTTCGACAATGCGGCGCATCTCGGCTTCAATCGCTTCGAAATCTTCGGTGGTGAAGGGTTGGTTGCGGAAAAAATCGTAATAAAATCCGTTTTCAACTGTTGGGCCAATGGTGACTTGAGTACCGGGGAATAATTTCTGAACAGCCTCGGCCATAATATGCGCTGCGTCATGGCGGATCAGTTCCAACCCTTCGGGGTCTTCACGTTTCACAATCGCAATGGTGGAGGATTCTGTAATCGGCAACGACAGATCAGACAATTCACCATTAATTTTGACCGCAATCGCAGCCTTTGCCAAAGATTTCGCAATAGAATCCGCAATCTCGTATCCCGTCACGCCAGCGGTATAATCACGGGTTTTCCCGTCAGGAAACGTGATGACGATCATATTGACATTTTGGGCGAGTGCAGAGTCAGACATTTTTTAAACCTTCTAAATATTTAGATGTCTAAACAACCCTAAAAACCGCCTTTTTTCAAGGGAAAAATGGAAAATTTAACCTCTTGCACGGAACGCTGTCAGGATTGTGCCATCATCCAGATAATCCAATTCCCCACCAACGGGCATGCCGTGTGCGAGGCGGGATGTTTTGATCGGGGATTCGGAGAGCATATCCATGACCACATGGGCAGTGGCTTGGCCGTCCACGGTTGCGGGGAGTGCCAGAATGACCTCGCGTGGTTCATGGTCGCGAATACGGGATTTTAAAAGGTCGAGGGATAGGTCGGCAATCGATACTCCGTCAAGGGCGGATAAAATCCCGCCCAGAACATGGTAAACACCGCGATAGCCGCCTGTGCGCTCAATCGCCCAGAGGTCGGATACGCCAGAGACTACACAAATCAGGCCTTGGTCGCGGTGAGTGTCCTGACAAATGCGGCAAGGGCTTATATCATCAAGGTTACGGCAGGTGGGACAGGTTTGGACTTTTTCGGCGGCTTCCATTAATGCTGCGGCCAAGGGGCGCAATATATCGTCTTTCCGCATTACCAAATGCAAGGCCGCACGTCTTGCGGACCTTGGGCCAAGCCCCGGCAATCCCGCCAGATGCTTGATCAAATGGCCCAAAGCCCCGTCTTTTGATTTGTCATGGTTCATTTTTGTGTCTTATCCATTGCCGCTAAATCCGAATGTATCACATCAGGCGCGACACCTTTTGCCAAGGCGTGATGAACGGTTGTGCGCACCATATCCACAGGCCCCGCCACATAAATCCGTGCCGATAAAAGGTCTGGATGTCCCATGGCAATATCCCCGATTGTTCCGCAGGCAATATCATCAACCAGATCTTCGGATAAAGCAGGGATATAGGAAAAATTTTTGTGCAATTTCATCATCTCTTTGAGACGCGCGTCAAAATACAGGTCTGACGCATGGCGACCGCCGTAAAACAGGAAAACAGGGCGGGTCGGGTTGCTTTTAAAACTGGCGCCCGCAATCGATAACATCGGCGCAAGGCCAGTTCCTCCCGCAATCAAAATCAACGGGCGCGGACAGTCGGGGACAGAGGTATAATTGCCGCCAAAGCCATGGAAAATAACAGTGTCGCCCACTTTTAAATCAGTGGTGGCGAATGTACTGCCCCCTGCATGTCCGCCATTTTTAATGTGGAATTCCAGATAATTGTGATTGGGGGAATTGGCAATCGAATAAGGCCGCGCAGGATGATCCCCAAACTGCAGCAAAGCATAATGCCCCGCTTGATGCGCAGGCAAAGCTGCTTTTGCGCCCAATCGGATGACACGCACAAGGCCATGGTTTTCAAAAGAGAGTACGGTTAAGTCCATGGGTAGGATATAAGGTATTTGCAGCGCTTCTTAAAGGATAATCGTCTGATATTTCCCAAATCCGTTGAAATTGGTGCGGCAGGAGAAGCTGTAGGCACCCGTGAGGCTCACTTCGATCCAGTCGCCTTCGGCGATGTCGGCGGGGAGGAAGAAAGGCCCTGGCATCATATCCACGGAATCACAGGTCGGGCCGCAGAAACGGTAGGACATGATGGTGTCGTTGTCCCCTTCGTGGTTTTGCTTGCGGATAACCCGCATCGGGTAGGTGAAAGCTCCTTGGTATTTTGCGGCCTCAACCAGCCCGCCGTAAACACCGTCATTAAGGTAGAGGGCGTCGTTTTTGCGCAATTCCACCCGCACAATCAATTTTCCAGCTTCGGCCACCAAAGCCCGCCCCGGTTCGCAATAGAGATCGAGCCCAGATAGGCCATAATCATCAATCGCTTTATGAATTGTTGTAATATAATCGGATAATGGTGCAAGATTTTGCTGCGGGTACTGGATGGGGAATCCGCCACCGACATCAATGGATTCCAGTTTGACGCCCGCTTTTTTAATCACCTCTGCCGCAACCGCAATTCCTTTGCGGAACACATCCGCGTTTTTGGATTGTGACCCCGGATGGAACATGATGCCCAAACGCGAAGACACAAGACGTGCTTCGCGCAGCAAGAATGAAGCTTGCTCCGGGGATGCCCCAAATTTAGCCGAAAAATCAGCCGAGGCATCTTTGTTCTTAGGAAGAGCCAAACGCACATACAGGTCAAGGTCTGGCGCAAGGTTGGTTTCATGCACAATTTTGCGGAGTTCATCGGCTGTATCCAGTACAAAAACCCGTACCCCGTGTTCGAAATAGGCCTCACGAATGGCTTCGCGGGATTTGACCGTGTGCATGAAGTGGATTTTGGCGGTCGGTACCCATTTGCGGACATTCCTCACCTCTTCAATCGAGGCGGCGTCAAAGGTTTTGATGCCAGCTTTCGCAATGGTTTTAATGACTTCTTTGGACGGGTTGCATTTGACTGCATACATCACCGTGCCGCGGAAAAGTCGTTTAAACTCTTTTGATTTTTCCGTCAATTTTTGAAGATTTAAGATGTGCAGGGGAACAGCGGGCGTGAGCTGTGAAACAATATCATCAATGCGTTTCTCGAGGGTTTTATTCTCGGATAGCAGGGGAACAGAATGAACCATACAACCTCCACAAAATCCAATACTACGATTAAACTATATAGTATTGGATATTAAGGAAGGCTTAAGGGAGCGCGCCCCCTTAAATTATTTTTTAAAATTAGTGAAGTGTGACCGTGTCCAAATCATTCTGCGATGCAAGTGCCAAAGCGGATTCAGATGAATCGGTCAGGGTCAGGGCAGTGCCATCAGCGGCATGAAGCGCGTAGGCTTGCTTGTTCATCACCTTCACAGGCTTGATATAGGCAATGTGGCCAGTCCCCAATGTCAGAAAATCCTGTTCTGAAATCCTGCGTAACAAGGTGTCTTTTTGAACGGTAGTTTTAATATCCATTTGATGCCTCACAACCCTATGATCCTAACTAGAATACCATATCTAGACGGAAAAGGGCAAAAAAAGGTTAAGACGGGTCGATTTCAATCGCTTTTTGGGGTGGTTGGCTTAAGGCAACGGCCTTTGATGCGGGGGTAATTTGTATTTTGCGTGCATTTGATTCGGGAAGAATCCGTTTCATATCAATGTGCAAAAGCCCGTTATCAAGGGTAGCCCCTAAAATTTCGATCCCATCGGCCAGAATAAATGACTTCTGGAACTGGCGTGCGGCAATCCCGCGGTGGATATAGACACGACCATCATCTTCATCGCTTTGTTTTCCGCGAATCGTCAGGTTGTTTTGTTCGGTTTCCACGTCCAGATCGGCCATTGTAAACCCTGCAACTGCCAAGGTAATCCGCAGGCCATCTTCACCAATTTGTTCGATATTATAAGGCGGGTAGCCTTCATTGGTTGTTTTCTTGATCCGGTCAAGCGTCCGCTCGAACTGGTCAAACCCCAAAAATAGGGGGGAATCAAATAAAGAAATACGCTGTGTTGTCATAGTTATAACCCCTCAGTTGAGCAAGTTGTTTTAGTCAGGTAGCCCAAAAAAGGCACTACCATCACCATTATATAATCCCCCTACCGAGAAAATCAAGTTGGGGCTGGAAAAGTCATTCAAACCACCATAAGGTAGCCACATGACCAGTAAAAAAGGCAAACTAAAAAAAATCAATGTCGCGTTGCAGGGCGGGGGCTCTCACGGAGCATTCACATGGGGAGTGCTTGATTATTTACTGGAAGACGGGCGTCTTGATATTGAAGGGATCAGCGCAACTTCAGCGGGGTCTATGAATGCCGTTGTTATGGCGGCGGGCTTTATGGAAGGGCGCGAAGATGGTGCGCGTGAGCATCTGCGGCAATTCTGGAAGCGTGTCTCCGAAGCTGGATCTGTTTTTTGCCCTGTCAGCATGACGGTTGAAAACCCGTTTGCGAGTTTTATGCCCAAATGGATGAGCCCGAACTGGTTCGGGAATATGGGTATGAATACCGAGAATTCTGCCATGCAGATGATGTCAGCTTTGGCACAAAATATATCCCCCTATCAGTTTAACCCTCTGAATTTGAACCCGCTGCGGGACATTCTGGACGAGATGGTGGATTTTGCAGCATTGCGCAAAAACAAGGATTTTAAACTGTTTATCACTGCAACAAATGTGCGTACGGGCGGATCACGGATTTTTACATCCCCCGAACTGACCCGCGATATGGTTTTGGCGTCTGCGGCTCTCCCCAACGTTTTTCAGGCAGTCGAGATTGACGGCGAAGCCTATTGGGACGGCGGATATGTCGGAAATCCGTCCCTTTGGCCGCTCTTTTATGAAACCGAAGGCGTTGATCTGTTGATCGTTCATGTGAATTCGATTGTGCAGAATGAACTTCCCAAAGACGCTATGAATATCGAAGACCGCGTCAACGAAATTACCTTTAATTCTGCGATGCTCAAGGAAATGCGGGCGATTGCATTTGTGCAGAAATTGCTGGAACGCGACATGTTGAAACCCGAATATCGCAAAAAATATAAGGATGTTTTGATGCACGCCATCCGCACGGAAACCGTGATGCGTGACTTCGGGATGACAACCAAACTGGACACATCTTGGCCGCTTTTGACCAGACTGTTTGACGCCGGACGCGAGAGCGCCAAAAGCTGGATGGAAGAAAATTTTGATAAAATTGGCAAAGAATCCAGTATCAATCTGGAAAGAGACTATCTGGACATCGCAGTAGATAAGAAATCAAAGGTAAAATGAGTAAAGAATTATTCCTTGTTGACGGCTCGGGCTTTATTTTCCGCGCCTACCATGCCCTGCCGCCCTTGACGCGCCCTGACGGCACACCTGTTGGCGCGGTGATGGGGTTTTGCAATATGCTCTCGAAACTCCTCTCCACCCATCGGGATGCCCATATCGCGGTTATTTTCGATGCTGCGCGTAAGAATTTCAGGAATGATATTTACGCGGATTATAAGGCGCATCGCCCGCCCGCCCCCGAAGATTTAGTGCCGCAATTCCCATTAATGCGTGAAGCCGCAGTGGCCTTTGGCCTGCCAATCATGGAGATGGAAGGGTATGAGGCCGATGATATTATCGCGACCTATGCCAAACTGGCGGAGGCCGAAGGCACAAAAGTCACGATCGTGTCGTCTGACAAGGATTTGATGCAATTGGTGCGCGGCGACATCAAATTGATGGACCCGATGAAACAAATTATGATCGGCGCTGCAGAGGTCTTTGAAAAATTCGGTGTAACCCCTGATAAAGTCATCGATGTGCAAGCCTTATGCGGCGATGTGTCCGACAATGTCCCGGGTGTTCCGGGGATCGGGGTTAAAACCGCCGCAGAACTGATTAACACCTACGGTAGTCTTGAAAACCTGCTGGATAATACCGCCCAGATCAAACAACCCAAACGCCGTGAAACCTTGGAAACCAATGCCGAACTGGCACGGATTTCCAAGAAATTGGTGACGTTGTGCGATACCGTTCCCGTGCCGCTTCCGGTGCAGCAATTGGTGGCGGGAAACCAAGATAATCTTGCAGCATTTTTGGAATTTCAGGGCTTTAAATCACTGTTGTCCCGCCTGTCTTTGAAGGCGCCAACGGCGGCGTATGTGTCACCGACATCGCAGCAAAAACCTGCGGCGCTAGCGGTACTTCCCGAGGATGTTAAAGCGAACTATCAATTGATCAATGATGCAGCAAAATTAAAGGAATGGTTGGGTGATGCCTATGAAACAGGCGTGCTGGCCATCGATACCGAAACCACAGGGCTCACCCCTGCACGGGCTGATTTGGTGGGGATTTCGCTGGCAACCCGTTCCGGTCGTGCCTGTTATATCCCTTTGGGGCATGGCGCTGGGCGTGATTTATTCGATATGCCCGCCGCAGACACGCCGCCACAGCCCAAGGTTAGTGATATTGTTGCAGTTTTAAAAGATATTTGTGCAGATTCTGCGGTGATCAAAGTCGGTCATAATATGAAATTCGACCTGCAAATGCTGCAGCTCGTGGGACTGAAATTTGCAGCACTCGATGATACGATGCTGATGTCCTATGTTCTGGACGGATCGGCACATGGGCATGGGCTGGACGAGTTGGCACAACTTCACTGCGGGCATCAAATGATTTCTTATGATGAAGTCACGGGGACAGGCAAAGGGCGTATTTCTTTTGCGGCCGTTCCGATTGATAAAGCCTGTGATTATGCGGCGGAAGATGCCGATTTTACGCTTCGCCTATACCATATCCTGAAACCCCGCATCGCCGCCGAGAAAATGGCGTTTGTGTATGAGGATATTGAACGTCCGCTGATTCAGGTGATCGCCGATATGGAGCAAAACGGGATTTGCGTTGATCCTGCGGTATTGAAACGTCTATCCCAGATTTTTGGCGAAAAAATTGCGGCGTTAGAGGCGGATATTCAAAAAGAGGCCGGTCATCCGTTCAATGTTGGTTCACCCAAACAGCTCGGGGTAGTTCTTTTTGATGAAATGGGGCTTCAGGGCGGCAGTAAAACCAAAACCGGTGACTGGTCAACCTCCGCCGATATTTTGGAAGTTCTGGCCGAGCAAGGGCATGGCTTTGTCGAAAAGATTCTGGAATGGCGTCATTTGTCAAAACTTCGCTCCACCTATACCGAAAGTTTGCAGGAAGCGATTAACCCGAAAACAGGGCGGGTGCATACGTCCTTTGCGATGGCTTTGACCAATACAGGGCGCCTATCATCCTCCGACCCGAATTTGCAAAATATTCCGATCCGTACGGAAGAAGGTCGTATGATACGTACGGCTTTTGTGGCACCTGCGGGGCATGTCCTGATTTCCGCAGATTACTCACAGATTGAACTGCGTTTGGCGGCGGAGTTGGCAGGGGTGAAAGCCCTTCAGGAATCGTTCCGTACGGGTGAGGATATTCACACGCGTACGGCCTCCGAAGTGTTAGGGATTCCAATTAACGAAGTCACACCCGAGGTTAGACGGAGTGCCAAGGCCATTAACTTTGGTATCATTTATGGCATAAGTGGTTTTGGTCTTTCCAAGCAATTGGGGGTTCCTCCGGGGGAAGCGGGGGCGTATATACGGAATTATCTGGGTAAATTCCCCGAATTAGAGGTTTTTATGACCGGTTTGAAGGAAGAAGCCCGTCAATTCGGTTCTGTGAAGACGTTTTTTGCTCGAAAATGCGTTATTTCAGGCATAAATGATAAAAATGGCGCCAAAAGACAGTTCGCAGAGCGTCAGGCGATCAATGCACCGCTTCAGGGAACGGCTGCCGATATTGTTAAAATGGCAATGACCGAAGTTGATCGTCGTATCAAGTCAGGCGAGATCGCGGCCAAATTATTGCTTCAGGTGCATGACGAATTGGTTTTGGAAGTCAAAGAAGATATGGCCGCTCATGTCGCAGAGCAGATCAAACAGGTCATGGAAAATGTGGCTCATTTCTCAATCCCTTTGGTGGTTGAGGCAAAATGGGCTAAGAACTGGTCGGATGCCCATTAAAAAAGCCATTTAAATCTGCACTTAATCTTCCCTTTCCCCCTAACTCTATGATAAGATTATAAAGGTTGTTTAATTTGGTGGTTTGGTGTGGCTTCTCGTATGCTCTTTGCAATAAGTAGAACCTGTTTATCTATGCGTTTAAAAACAAAACTAGGTTTTGGTGTGGCGGTTCTGTGCCTGTTTGGTGCATCTTTCGGGGGATCAACCTCAGCCAAAGCGGGTGTATTCTCTGGCTATAACTTACCGCCATTTGTTTGTACAACAGGGATCGGTTGCTGTGGCGCAGCAACCATGCCAAGCCTTGTTCATTCGATGTTTTCGGGTACAGGTATGTATTCGGGTCAAAATGATTTGCAGATACATTACTATACGAACTCTCTCTGGCCCAAAATTCAGAATGCCTTAAAGGCTCTCACTGATGATATGCGTAACGCCGCTTTGGTCACTATAGGCCCAAGAGGATCTTTCTTGGATGCCCAAGTCTTCAGCCAAACGGAAACATCGCTTGGCAAGCAAAACACTCAATCAATCTTGGGCGAAACTGCCAGTGAACAGATTTGTCGTTTCGGAACATTGTCCCGCAGTCTGGCTGAAAGTGATGATAAGTCCAGAGTTGTTCAGGTGGGGCTTGCCGGTCAGATGTTGCAACGGGAAGTGATGCGTGAAGGCTTGGCCTCTGCGTTCGAGAAAGGTGTTGGTGGCAAGTTAGGGCGTACATCCGATAAGGCGGCACGTTTTGCTCAATATGAAACAACTTTCTGTGATCCAAAATTATCCAACGGGGCGGCCGGAACAACAAAATGTTTGACGACGAGCGACGCCCGTCAGAACCGTGATATTGATGCGTCACGCAGCCTCTATAACCCTTTGACCTTAAATCTTGATTTTTCAACAACCGGACTTGATACCAAAACAACCGATGAGGAAAACCTAATGGCCTTGGCAAGCAATCTCTTTGCCCATGACCTTCCGGTGAGTATGGGTACAGCTGATTTTAATGCGATTATCAAAGATGACGGCAAAGAGTCAGATAGCCGTAAAGATAAATTAATGGAGTATCGATCCATTGTTGCCAAAAGAACTGTGGCTCAAAATAGTTTTGCTGCTCTGGCGGCGATGAAGGCCGAAGGCTCTGGTGGGTCTGCTGCTTATATGAAGCAGATGGTTGAATATTTAGGGTTGGGCGCAGCGGATCAGACGGCTTTACTTGGCAATAACCAGAGTTATTATGCCCAGATGGAATTATTAACCCGAAAAATTTACCAATCCCCAGCCTTCTATGCGAATTTAATGGAGTCAAATGCCAATATTTCAAGACAACAAGCTGCCATGGAAGGCATCGGTCTTATGCAGGATCGGGATATTTATAACAGTTTAAAACGGTCTGAGATGGTTTTATCAACGTTGCTAGAGACAGCGATCGTTCAGCAGCAGACTTTGGATAAAGACAAGGGGGCAAAATAATGGGCTCGGCTTGGAAAAATATTTTTGCATATTTCATAATTATGCTTGCAACCGTGGCTTTATCTGGGGTTGCGTTTGCGGGGGCGTCACCACAAGGTTGCTCCGCAGGCGATGTAGAGATGACTTATCCCGGAACATTGGATATGTGTGAAACCACTCCACCGTGGTGTTTGGCGGGAACGCTTTGTTGCGGAATTGCCTATCCGACGATCATTTCACAAAATGAATTTAATAAGTACCGTAGCAATTTTATAATGAATTCGTTCTACACAAATACTGTGGAGCCAGATTATAAAAGTGTGGCAGATGAGGCGCGGAAGCCAGCTCTGTTCAGAATGGCGGCATGGGGGGCGTTTATTGATGCGTCTATTCTGAATGATACACTCAAAGATTTGGGAATTCTTTCTGCGCAAAGTACGCAATCTTATACCCCTTCCGAACAAATTTGTAAGATCGGAACATTAACCAGATCCTTGTCGGCCTCTGAAGCCAGAGTGGATAGCGATCGATTGGTGTTGGCTGAGCTTGGTCTGGCCAAAAATTTGGGGCGGAAAAGTTCTATCTCTGCCGCGGGGAGTGGGCAAGAAAGCAATGCCCGCCTACAGGAATTTGTTGAAAAATTCTGTGATCTGAAAACCAATAACAACGGAATGTCGGGGATGTGTCAAACGGCAACCCCTGTTAAAGATTTACAATTAAACCGTGACATTGATTATACTCGGTTGATGGCCAACGGCATGACAATTAATGCAGACCTAACTGATGGTAGCCTGACACAAGACGAAACAAATGTGATTGCGTTAAGCCATTATCTATATGGGCATCGTCAGCCATCAGAAAGATTGAGCGGCGAACAGCTTGAATCCTCGGGCAGTCAAAATCTCTATGCAGAATATCGCTCGGTTGCGGCAAGGCGTGCAGCTGCCCAGAATTCTTATAACACACTTGCCGCAATGAAAATGGCGGGAAGTGGCGGATCTGACGCTTATATCAAAGATGTATTGAGTTATATCGGTATGTCTGGCGCGGATGTAGATGTTTTTGTTGGCGCTAAGAATCCTGATTATGCGGCAGTTAAAAGTAGCTATAATGCTCAAATGAACTTGTTGACCAAGCAAATTTATCAAGACCCCAGCTTTTATGCCAATCTGATGGATTCAAAGGCCAACGTCAAAAGAACGTCTGCGGCACTTCAGGGGATTGGTTTGATGCAACAACGTGACACATATAAATCAATGGCTCGCTCGGAAATGCTCGCCGCACTTTTGGTTGAGTTAGAAGCGCGGAAAATTGCAAATAATGTGACGGGCACGAAAACCAAGTAAGTTTAGGTAAGATAGGGAATAAGTAGATGAAACACGCAAATAGAACTGTTCAAAAAATATTCATATTCTGTCTTGTCATCGTTGGATTAGCGAGCTTTTTTGCATCTTCTAAAGCAGCGTACGCCTGTTCGACTTGTGCGGTTTATCAGCAGGCCTTGGAGAAAGAGTTTCAAACCCATCAAAACTGGATGGATAACCAGTGGTGGTCTCAATATGTTGAGCCAGCCCTTAAAAGTTCAGCGGATGAAAACAGAAAAGCAAATTTTCTTGAGACTGTTGTGTATGGCGCTTTTCTGGACGTCCAGAATCTGATGACGGCACAACGTGCGGTGCAGGAATTATCATCTGATACGCTTAAAAATTATACCCCGAGTGATACGATCTGTAAATTTGGGACATTGTCCAGAAGTTTGGCTCTTTCCCAATCTAAGGGAAAGGCAAACCAGTTGGTCATGTCCAAACGGTCTATTAATAGACAATTTGGACAGGCAGGCACATCCTCTGCCCAAACAGGTGAGGTATCGGATAGATCGGCAAGGCTAAAACAATTCCAAAAAGATTATTGTGATGCCAAAGATTTTGGCGGCGGAATGAAAACCATGTGTATAGGAACACCATCAGATACGCGTTTGAATGCGGATATTAACTATACACGGTCTATTGATACGAAAAATACATTGAATGTTGATTTTACCGACACGACCGTGACGGATGATGAAAAAGACATTATTGCACTCGCCAATAACCTCTATGCCCACAAAGTCTTTAGCCGTATTGATGCAGGAAGTTTAAAGCAAGACAGTAAAATTGATACTCAATCCACCTTCCTCGACCAAAGGGCGGTTGTTGCAAAACGCAACGTGGCTGAAAATACCTATAACGAAATCATCGGGCAAAAATCTGCAGGGAGCACAGGCTCTAAAACCTATATGCTTCAGGTTCTGCAGTCTTTGGGGCTGGATGCTGCCGCCGCTGACAAATATTTAGGCGCGGCACCGAGTTATGATGCGCAGATGGAAGTGTTGACCAAGAAAATTTATCAAGACCCCGCTTTCTATGCCAGCTTGATGGATTCTCCGGCAAACGTGAACCGCCAGTATGCCGCGTTGCAGTCTTTTGGATTGATGCAAAAACGTGATATTTTCGAAACAGTTTCAAGGTCTGAAATTCTGATGTCCTTATTGCTGGAAATGGAAATCGCCAAATACCAAGATAATATCCAAAACCGTCAAAATAACCCTGGGAAATAACTAGGAATATAAAAATTATCAGCCAATGATTGGGCTAAAGGAATAAAATTGAATAAGATGGGTTTAAATTTGAGAAACAAAGTCGGGGTCGGAAGCACCGTTTGCGCTGCCGTCCTTTTGGTTGGTCTTGGTTTAACCTTGCCTGTTTCCAGTAAGGCTGTTGTCCCTGATGATCAACAAGCTATGCTCACTGTTCAAGGGCAGGGTGTAACGCCGTATGCACAAATATCTCTCTCCACCGGCCCGCAACAAACAATTTCTACAAAAGCAGATGGTAACGGACAGTTTGTATTTTCGAATTTAAAATATGCCTCATTTACTGATTTGAAATTTGCGCTCGATATTCCGCCGTTTCAAAAAGGATTGGCTAAAAATTATCCTGCCAATCATCTGGAATTCAGCTATGAGGCCAAGGAATCGATTGCCCGCATTTCTGGACAGGTCGGACAATATGGAAGTATTGCCTTAAACTTGGTCGGGTCTGAACAAGGGATTATGCGTTTTGCGGGAACTGAAGGCTATGTTGCCTCCCAAACCAGAACCGCTTTACCAATGTCATCTGGGAAATCGGCTCTGACTGCGAGTATTATAAATGCTGGACAGGTATGCTGCCCCAAAATGATTGTGCCAGCCGCCCCAATTACCCTGACCATATTGAGCCAGCCAATCGCGAGTGCACCACCGGTCATTGTGCCGCAGAATAAAAATGTCAGTGCGCCGGCGGTTATCCGCCCGAATACAATACCGCAGTCTACGCCGAAAGACACGCCTGTTCCTTTTGTGAATGATAAGAATGAAACGGCTCCAAAAAATGCCAACCCTTATATTTTGTTGCCAAACAAGGATAAGAATAACCAGCAAGAAGAGAAAAAGCCAAAGGTCAAAATCCCTTACATTGTGCAAGGGCGTATAGAGTTCCAACCAACAACTATCGTTGCTGATGAGGTCGTAGCAGCGACCAGTTTCCCTGCCTCTAGCTACGATAGTACATATGTCGGAGGCACCAAAAGGATTGTTGACTCTGATAGAAATAGCACGGTGATGCGGACGAGTGTGATAGGGGCCTTTTTTGATGCGCGCGATACTCTGGACACATTACGTAGTCTCCAAATGTCGACTGTTCGCACCTTAAGGAATTACACTACCAGTGAGGCCGTTTGTAGATTCGGAACATTAACCCGTTCTGTTGCTTTGGCGGATGATACTTCTAGGAAAAATCAACTAGCTTTTAGTAAATATCTGATGGATAGAGGTACTCAGAAAGATGGAACTATATATGCTGACCCTGGGCGTGGGATTACCGCAGCGGTGAATGATTTTAAGGGAAAATATTGCGCTGTTGTTGATAATAACACCTTCCTTGACGGATATTGTAAGGCAGCGACAGCAACTTCTGACCTGCTCTATAACCGTGATGTTGATTTTACACGAGTCTTTGACGTGCCGTTGACATTGGACGCCGATTTCACCGATCCTGCTGTGACCAATGACAAGCAGTCTGTTATGGCCTTGTTTGACAATCTGTCAAAGATTCCAGCGATCATGGGGTCTGGAAGTGATGCATTTGATCCACGCAGCAACTCCAGCGCTACACAAGACGTTCGTGCTCTTGAGGCCATGAAAACGGTGACAGCGAATAGCTTTGCGGCATTGGTCGGCGAGAAATCAAAATCAAGTGCGCAAGCTTCCAGCTATATGAAAGAAATGATCCAGCAATTGGGGGTAAACGCCACAGAGGCCGGAAAATTATTGGGGGCAAATCCGAGTTATTTCGCCCAGATGGAAGTTCTCACCAAAAAACTCTTCCAGAATCCGTCTTTCTACGCCAACCTCTATGATAGTGAAGCTAATATTGACCGCCAACGAGTGGCGATGAAGGCTCTTGAGCTGCAACAGGATAGAGATTTTCTGGAAAGCTTGCGTCGCCGTGAAATGCTCTTATCTGTTCTTCTGAACGCAAAGCTTAGTGATAATGCCAACGACTCTGACGAGAGTGGCTACGTCACTCAGAAACAATAGGTTTCTAAGCTGCAAGAATATCTGTAATCGGCCCATTGGCGCGACCGTGAATAAATTGGTCGACATAAGGGTTGTCTGAGTTGTCCAATTCGTTGATTGACCCTGTCCAGATGATTTTACCCAGATGGATCATCGCAACATGGTCGGCTATTTTGCGAGCTGAGGCCATATCATGGGTGATGGTCATGGCAGTTGCGCCCAATTCCTTGACGCATTTCACAATCAAATCATTAATCACGTCCGCCATAATCGGGTCGAGACCGGTTGTCGGCTCATCAAAGAAAATAATTTCAGGATTGGTCGCAATGGCGCGTGCCAAAGCCACCCGTTTTTGCATCCCGCCCGAGAGTTCAGCGGGATAAAGGTCGGCAACATTTTTGCCGAGTCCCACAGCGTCCAGTTTTTCAATCGCCAAAGCTTTGGCGGCACTTGTATTCATATCTTTTCTGCCGTGAATAAGACCGAAAGCCACGTTATGCCAGACAGGGAGGGAGTCGAATAACGCGCCGCCCTGAAACAACATCCCGAATTTACGCATCAAATCATCGCGCTCGCGGGCGGATGCCCCGATTGTCTCTTGGCCGTCAATCAGGATTGACCCGCTATCGGCCTGAATCAGGCCCAGAACACATTTCAATGTAACAGATTTTCCTGTGCCCGACCCGCCGATGATCACCATCGATGACCCCTTTGGCACAGCCAGATCAACACCTTGCAGGACTTTTTTAGATCCAAAAGATTTGGTGACGTTTTTAAGTTCGATTTTATTCAGGGTCATGAGAAAAAGACCTGTGTCAGGATAAAGTTGAAAATCAGGATCAGGATAGATGCCGTCACAACCGCATTGGTCGTTGCAGCTCCCACGCCTTGTGCGCCACGGCCAGAATTATAACCATGGTAGCATCCCATCAAAGTCACGATAAATCCGAAGGCCGATGCTTTGACCAGACCTGAAATCACGTCCATTCTTTCCAAAACATCCCATGTCTGGTGCAGGTAGCTTCCCGCGCTGAACCCCAGAACATGGGTGGATACGATAAATCCGCCATATACACCGATAATATCGCCGATCAGAACCAGAACAGGCAACATGATCGTTCCCGCCAATACACGCGGAACAACCAGATATTTCATCGGATTGACGGACAAGGTGGTCAGGGCATCAATTTGTTCGGTCACCCGCATGGTGCCGATTTCGGCGGCAATTGATGCGCCGACCCGCCCCGCAACCATCAGACCAGCCAAGACAGGCGCCAATTCACGGGTGATGGACAGAACAACAACCGATGCAATGGCACTCTCGGCATTAAAGCGCGAAAAGCCGGTATAGCTTTGAAGAGCCAACACCATCCCTGTAAACAGAGCGGTCATGCCGACAACGGGCAGGGAATAATATCCGATGTCCATAAACTGGCGGAGCAAATGGCGGAAGAAAAAAGGTGGAGTGATGCAATTTTTAAGGACGTCCCCAACAAAGAACGAGAGGCGCCCAAGCGATCCAAGCGTTCCTAGGATACTGGCACCAATCGCCTGACAAAGACGTTGAAGATGCGGAGCAAAGTCCGCGAATTTTTGGATCGCTGCATTCATGACTTTCTTTTACAATGAAAACGGGGGCAGGCAAAGCGGAATTTACGGCCTTTTAAGCCTGTCTTTTGCGGGCAAAGAAATCTTTCATGATTTGACCGCATTCCTCCGCCATTAATCCGGACAGGGTTGCGGGTTTATGATGCAATTGTGGTTTGGTATAAAGGTCAACAGCGCTAGTAATTCCGCCACTTTTGGGATCGGTTGCGCCAAAGATAACCTGTCCAATGCGGGCAAAAGACAGTGCCGCCGCGCACATCGGGCAGGGTTCGATGGTCACATAAAGGTCATAGTCAGGGATACGTTGCACGCCCAGTCTCTGGCACATTTCACGGATTAACAGGATTTCGGCATGAGCCGTCGGGTCAGAGAGTTCAATGGTACGGTTTCCCGCCTTTGCCACAATCTCTCCCGTCTCGCGGTGGACAAGGACAGCGCCGATGGGGACTTCATCGCGCTCGGATGCCAATCTCGCCTCTTCCAAGGCGGCTTGCATTCGGTTATGGTCTTTCTCAGTAAACATGAACAAGATTTAGCACAGGCTCCTCTATTATGACAGATGTAAAAGACAAAGATGACGATAACAGCGAAAGAGGAGACCGTATTGCCAAGGTTTTGGCGCGTTTGGGCGTGGCATCCCGTCGTGATGCCGAAAAACTGATTGCCGAGCGCCGCGTGGTTTTGAACGGTGAAACCGTCCTCACGCCTGCCACTTTTGTCAAAGAAGGCGATAGGCTTGAAGTGGACGGCGAAAAACTGGGTCGTCAACAAAAGACACGCCTATTCCTGTATCACAAACCCCCGGGGCTGATTACCACCGCCAAAGACCCCGAAGGGCGCACAACGGTTTTCGAGACATTGCCAAGCAATTTGCCGCGCTTGATTAGTGTCGGGCGTCTCGACTTGAATACCGAAGGGTTGTTGTTGTTGACCAATGACGGCGAATTATCTCGCGCGTTGGAACTGCCTTCAACTGGCCTCAAACGTACTTACCGCGTCCGTGTTTACGGCGATTATGGCGGGGAAGATGTTCTGGCCAAAAAACTGGAAAAACTCAAAAAAGGGTTGTTCTATAAGGGGGTTCGTTATGGCTCAATCGACGCAAGCCTTGATGAACAACAAAAAATGGATGGTCATAATTACTGGATCACCATGACCCTGACCGAGGGTAAAAACCGCGAAATCCGGAACGTGTTAGAAGCCATCGGCTACCGCGTGTCCCGCTTGATCCGTGTCGCCTATGGCCCGTTCGAGCTAGAGGACATGAACCGCGAAGAAATCGTGGAAGTCCCGATCAAAGCGATGAGAGAATTATTGCCCGAAGACGTTGCGAAAAAGATTACAGGTGGTTGATCCATGCGGATTATCGGTGGCTCGGCGCGTGGTCGTCAATTAAACACACCCGTTGGCACGGACATCCGCCCGACCTCGGACAAGGTGCGCTCGGCTATTTTTAATGCGCTGTTCTCGCGCGGCGGGGTCGTGGACGTGGTGGTGCTGGATGCCTTTTGCGGCACAGGCGCGCTGGGGTTAGAGGCCTTATCCCAAGGGGCGAGGAAATGCTATTTCTTTGATAATTCCAAGGTGTCCTTGAACCTTGCTAAACAAAATGCTGCGGATTTGGGGCTTATGGACGGCGCACATTTTGCACAAAAAGATGCAACAAAATTGGGTGAACGCCCATCCTCCATGCCACCTGCTACCATTCTCTTTCTGGATCCTCCGTATCGCAAAGGACTTATTCAGCCGACATTGGATGCTTTGATGTCCGGCAATTGGTTGGCAGACGGGGCGATCATTGTGATCGAAACCGAGAAAGAAGCCGCCCCTCTGACAGGGTTTGGTGAATTATCTTTTGATAAAACATACGGCGAAACACGGGTTTGCTTTTATAGTGTGGGGGCTACATAAATGACGGTACATTGGTTTGTCGATAACGTTTTGCGCTGGATATTCCTGTCTTTGCTGTTGCTTGATGCCTATTACCTGATTTTTAATAAGGGTATCCCCAATATCCGCACCGCCCCCGCCATTCGCAAACGCATTATCGAACTTTTGAAAATTGAGGTTGCCAAATATAACGGGTCAGAGCCATTCACGATTGTTGATATGGGTTCAGGCAACGGCCTTTTTACCCGCGAAATCGCCCGCGCTTTCCCCGAGGCACGGGTGATCGGCCTAGAAATCTCCAAAACCGCCCTCGCATGGTCACGCCGTTTCAAGAAACTCCATAAACTCAACAATATCGACTATATTGATCAGGATTTTTACAGCTATAACCTCAACCACGCCAACGCCGTCGTCATGTACCTCACCATCTTCCAAATGGAATCCATGGGCAAAAAACTACATGAAGAACTAAAGCCCGGCACGCTCGTCACCTCCAACCGCTTCCCCTTGGGGGATGGATGGGTGCCTGAACAGGTTATTCCCGTCCGGACGCTTTACCCGCACCAGAAAATCTTAAACGTCTATCACCAGAAATAAGATTTAACTACAGAGTGCGCAGAGGTCGCAGAGATTATAGCTCTGGAAATCTCTGTTTATCCCTGCGGTCTCTGTGGTTTTATTTTTTTATCCGTGTTCATCCGTGTTCATCCGTGTTTATCTGTGGTCAAAAACTATCTTTCCTCTTTGCAAGTTTTAACAAACCTTATAGAACCAAAACATGGTCTCCAAAATCCGTACAGTTGCCTTTCGTGGCATAGATGTTCTTGATATTGATGTTGAGGTGCAGATTGCCAATGGCTTGCCTGCTTTTAATATCGTCGGGTTGCCTGATAAGGCGGTGGGCGAGAGTAAAGAGCGGGTGCGGGCGGCTTTGCATGCTATGGGCTTGGCGCTTCCTGCCAAGCGCTTGACCGTTAACCTTGCCCCTGCGGATGTGAATAAGGAAGGCTCGCACTATGACCTTCCCATTGCTTTGGGGCTCCTCGCGGCGATGGAAGTTGTGCCGCAAGACGCGATTGATAATTATGTGGCGCTGGGGGAATTGGGGCTGGACGGAACGCTCCGCGCTGTGGCGGGGGTTTTACCGTCCGCTATTCAGGCCGAAGTCAACAATTGCGGGCTAATTTGCCCTTACGAATCGGGGGCGGAGGCCGCATGGGCAGGGGATCTGGAGATTCTAGCGCCCAAACATTTGCTGCAACTGATTAATCATTTTAAGGGGGTACAGGTTTTATCACGCCCCGTCGCCAGTCTTCCCGATGCGCCGCCCCCCACCCAACGCGATCTGGGGACGGTGAAGGGGCAAGAAACCGCGAAACGCGCGTTAGAAATTACCGCAGCAGGCGGGCATAATCTGATGATGATCGGCCCCCCGGGGTCGGGGAAGTCCATGCTGGCCTCCTGCCTCCCTTCGCTTTTACCACCTTTATCGCCCAGAGAAGCGCTGGAGACATCGATTATCCATTCATTGGCAGGATCACTCCCCGAAGGTGGATTGCTGCGCCACAGGCCGTATCGTGACCCGCACCATTCGGCGTCCCAACCCGCCCTGATTGGCGGCGGACACCGCGCCAGACCGGGGGAGATTTCCTTGGCGCATCACGGCGTTTTGTTTCTGGATGAACTCCCCGAATTTGCAAAAGCAACCCTTGAATCCTTACGCCAACCGCTAGAGACGGGTGAAACATTGGTTGCACGGGTCAATTACCATGTTACCTATCCCGCACGGTTTCAATTGATCGCAGCCATGAACCCCTGCCGCTGTGGCTATTTCGGCCAACCGGATGATGAATGTACCAAAGCCCCTCGATGTGCCGAAGATTATCAATCAAAACTCTCGGGCCCGTTGCTCGACAGGATTGATTTACAGGTCGATGTGCCCCCTTTATCGATTGATGAGCTCAGCACAAAATCAGGCGGCGAAAGCTCCGCCACCGTGGCGGCACGCGTTGCGCGGGCAAGGGATATTCAGCTCAACCGATTCGCCAATATGAACGCCCCCGATAAAATGCGCCTGAATGCGCAGGCAGAAGGCAAGATTTTAGAAGAAATCTGCAAAATGGACGAAGCCGCCGAAACATTAATGAAAAACGCCGCCGCCAAACTCAAATTATCGGCAAGAAGCTGGTTCCGCATGCTCCGCGTCTCCCGCACCATCGCTGATTTGGACAATGGCGCAGGCCAGATCACACAACGCCATGTGGCAGAAGCGTTGAGTTACAGACGGTTGAGGTTGCAGGATTTATAGGAATCTTCAGGTTTTTTCAAGAATCTTAAAATTTACTTAAATAAACTGTTGACTCTGACTCCCTAAAAAGATTATATTCCGCCAACTTGTTTTGGATGCGCTGGTCGTAAATCCTTTGAACATATTGATTTATCAAGGGTTTGAGAGATTTAAACACAGCACTAAAAACCCCATAGGGGGGTATCCGTGTGTAGATAAAAAAAGTTCAGAAGGCATAAATCTTCTTGACTCTTATCTTTGGTCGCGCTACGACCCACGCTATCCACAACATTATTAATGATGAAAAGGACTAGGGCACAAGAATATGCCAACAATTCAGCAACTTATCCGTAACCCGCGGGAAAAACAGGTCGTTCGCAAGAAAAACAGGGCTCTGAAACAGAACCCTCAAGTGCGTGGCGTCTGTACGCGTGTTTACACAACAACTCCTAAAAAACCAAACTCGGCTTTGCGTAAAGTTGCAAAAGTTCGTCTGACCACTGGGTCAGAGGTCATTTGCTACATCCGCGGTGAAGGTCACAACCTGCAAGAGCACTCTGTTGTTCTTGTTCACGGCGGTCGTGTAAAAGACTTGCCGGGGGTTCGTTACCGTATCGTTCGCGGTGCTTTGGATACTCAAGGCGTTAAAGACCGTAAACAATCGCGCTCCCACTACGGCGCGAAGAAACCTAAGTAATTTATTTGAGGAGAGACACAGATGTCCCGTCGTCACAGTGCTAAAAAACGTGAAATTCTTCCAGATCCAAGATTTGGTGATTTGGTGTTGTCAAAATTTATCAACATCATCATGACACGCGGTAAAAAATCCGTTGCTGAAAGCATCGTTTATGATGCAATCGCAATGCTTGATAAAAAAGCGGCTAATGATCTGGATCTGAATTCCGATGCAGCAAAGAAAAGCCAAGGTTTGGCAATCATGCTTTTGGCATTGAAAAAAATCGGGCCACAAATCGAAGTGAAATCACGTCGTGTTGGTGGTGCTAACTACCAAGTGCCTATCGAAGTAAAAGCAGAACGTGCAATTGCTTTGGCAATGCGTTGGTTGCGTGATTACGCTCGTGCTCGCGGTGAAAACACAATGGCAGAGCGTTTGGCGGCTGAGGCTTATGAAGCGGCTAACGATCGTGGCGCGGCAGTTAAAAAACGTGATGACACACACAAAATGGCAGAAGCAAACCGCGCGTTCGCTCACTACCGTTTCTAGGATATTGAAAAAAGTTTAGGGATTTTAAAATGGCTCGCGAAATTGATCTTCAGTACTATCGTAACTTCGGTATCATGGCACACATTGATGCTGGTAAAACCACGACTACTGAACGCGTACTCTACTATACAGGTAAATCACACAAAATCGGTGAAGTGCATGATGGCGCTGCAACGATGGACTGGATGGAACAAGAGCAAGAGCGCGGGATTACCATTACCTCTGCTGCGACAACTTGTATGTGGACTGGCCCAGCTGATGGTGCCGCCCCAGGTCAAAAAATCCGCATGAACATCATTGATACCCCAGGCCACGTTGACTTTACTATTGAAGTTGAGCGTTCCTTGCGCGTATTGGATGGTGCTGTATGCCTTCTCGACTCAAACCAAGGTGTTGAGCCACAAACTGAAACTGTATGGCGCCAAGGTGATAAATATCACGTGCCACGTATCATTTTCTCCAACAAAATGGACAAAATTGGTGCGAACTTCTACCAGTGCGTGGATGATGTGGATAAACGTTTGGGTGCGAACCCATTGGTTATCAACCTTCCAATCGGTGCTGAATCCGATTTCGCTGGTGTTGTTGACTTGATTAAAATGAAAGCAATCACTTGGGATTCTGATAGCCTTGGTGCAAGCTTCTCTGAAAGCGAAATTCCTGCTGATATGAAAGAAGAAGCAGATAAATGGCGCGCCAAATTGGTTGCCATGGCCTGTGAAATGGAAGATCAAGCAACTGAAGACTACCTCGAAGGTAAAGAAATCAGCATTGAAACATTGAAACGTTGTATCCGTAAAGGAACATTGTCTTCTACATTCGTGCCGATGCTTTGCGGTTCATCCTTCAAAAACAAAGGTGTTCAAACAATGTTGGACGCTGTTGTTGACTTCTTGCCTAGCCCGCTCGATATCGGCGCTGTTAAAGGTAAAAAAGTTGACTCTGATGAAGATGATTCTCGTAACCCATCCGACACTGAGCCATTCTCTGCACTCGCGTTCAAAATCATGAACGACCCGTTTGTGGGAACTTTGACATTCGCTCGCGTTTACTCCGGTAAACTTGAGTCTGGTTCATATGTTGTGAACTCTGTAAAAGATAAAAAAGAGCGTATTGGTCGTATGCTGCAAATGCACGCGAACAACCGTGAAGAAATTAAAGAAGCTTTGGCTGGTGACATTGTTGCTCTCGTTGGTCTGAAAGACACAACAACCGGTGATACATTGTGTGATCCTGATAAGCCAATCGTTCTTGAGCGCATGGAATTCCCTGAGCCGGTGATTGAGATTGCGGTTGAGCCAAAAACCAAAGCTGACCAAGAAAAAATGGGTCTTGCGTTGCAGCGCTTGGCTGCTGAAGATCCTTCCTTCCGTGTATCTGTTGACCACGAATCCGGTCAAACAATCATGAAAGGGATGGGCGAGCTCCACCTTGAAATTCTCGTTGACCGTATGAAACGTGAATTCAAAGTTGAAGCGAATATCGGTGCTCCACAAGTTGCTTACCGTGAAACTATCACCAAAGCAGCCGAAATTGATTATACCCACAAAAAACAATCTGGTGGTTCTGGTCAATATGCTCGTATTATTCTGATATTTGAACCGAACGAAGCGGGTGCTGGATATGAATTCAAATCCGAAATCGTTGGTGGATCTGTTCCGAAAGAATATATTCCAGGCGTTGAAAAAGGTTTGAATGCTTCCCAATCAACCGGTGTTATCGCTGGCTTCCCTGTTGTGGACTTTAAAGTTCGTTTGACAGATGGCGCGTACCACGATGTTGACTCCTCTGCGCTCGCATTCGAGATCGCTGCCCGTGCAGCTTTCAAAGAAGGTATGCAAAAAGCAGGACCACAACTTCTGGAACCAGTTATGAAAGTTGAAGTCGTGACCCCTGAAGAATATATGGGTGACGTCATTGGTGACTTGAACAGCCGCCGTGGTCAAATCTCCAACATGAGCGATCGCGGTAACGCGAAAGTGATTGCTGCGATGGTTCCATTGTCCAGCATGTTCGGTTACATCAACAATCTGCGTGGTATGTCACAAGGTCGTGCTCAGTACTCCATGGTATTCGATCACTATGAACCAGTGCCGCCAAACGTAGTTGAAGAAGTGAAAAAGAAATTAGCAGCTTAATTATTTAAAGAATTAGAAATTAGAAAGAGGAAATATCATGTCCAAGGAAAAGTTTTTACGCGACAAGCCACACTGCAACATTGGGACTATCGGTCACGTT
>Ga0155195_145_pt5 | contig 27730 bp, 21 predicted proteins | sample RifCSPhighO2_02_FD_106163 | JGI IMG/M metagenome (GOLD analysis project Ga0155195, IMG submission 106163) | Alphaproteobacteria bacterium RIFCSPHIGHO2_02_FULL_46_13
ATGAGCGGAGCCAAAACAGGTGGGTCAACAGGCACGGCAACAACCTATTCGGGTGCGCCTGTGGGGCACGTCACGAGCGAGCCTGTGCCGTTATCAAATGATGATATGACTTCGCAGTCTTACGTGCCGCCATCGTCAAATGATTCAAACCCATCTGGTGTCCAATCAGAAGTTTTGCCACCTTAAGCGGACAGGTTCATAAATGCCCCTTGAGCATACAGGCGATACCCTTCTGCAAATGGGGGGCTTCGCAGATGATGAAATCCCTCTATCGAAGACAGCTTTGTTGTTGGCAGAGTTGGCGCATGTCGGGCGCGGTCTTGAGTCCTACGCCAATCATATCAAAAAAATGGCTGATGAAGTTGGTGTGCGTTATGCGGAATTATTGGCCGCGGGTGCTGCGGATAATTGTGAAACGCGCATTGCCGCCACCAAACATATCATTTCCGATAAATACGGATATGAAGGCGATTCCCAAAATTATAATGACCTCCGCAATGCTGATTTGATTGAGGTGATTGATCGCCGCAAAGGATTGCCGATTTCTCTGGCCATCATTGTGCTAGAGGTCGGGCGCGCGCAAGGTTGGGATTTAAAGGGTTTGAACTTCCCCGGACATTTCCTTATCCGCTATGAGTTAGGCAGTCAACGTGTGATGTGCGACCCGTTTGATAAATTCAATATCTTACAGGCGGCTGATTTACGGTCATTGATCAAACGTGCGCTTGGTGAAAAAGCGGAATTATCATCGAGTTTTTATCAGGAGGCCAGTAACCGCGAAATCCTCCTCCGCCTTCAAAACAACATCAAATATCGCCAAATTGAAACTGAACATTATGATGACGCGCTTGATACCGTGACCACCATGCGGTTATTTGCGCCGAATGAGTATAGATTGCTCCTTGATGATGGTGTGTTAAAAGCGCGGCTCAATAAAACAGACGAAGCCATCCAGTCGATCCGCGATTATCTGGAAGTGGTCACCGACCCGCGCGACAAATATGACGCGCAAGTTTTGCTACGGACGCTCGAAAATCGCCTTTAACCATGACAAATTTTAGGGGAAAAACGGGTTTTTACCCCTCTATAAGTGCCAGAGTCATTGGACTCCTACATTTTTTTTACAATTGATGAAAAAACCACTTGAATTAGGGTGCAAAATAAAGGTATAACCACGCCTGTTAAACGGCCTACGTTAATCACTTTAACGTCCCCTTCGTCTAGAGGCCTAGGACACCTCCCTTTCACGGAGGCGACACGGGTTCGAATCCCGTAGGGGACGCCAATTTCTTTTAAATCAATATGTTACATGCAAATTTCACTGGTGAGATGCCAGAGTGAGACATTTGCCATTTTTAATCCGCCCTATTTATTAATCTCTCGGCATGCGTCAAGATCTTTTCTTACAAGGTATAAGAGAGAAGTAGCAGGAAACAGCGCTTTCATTAGAACTCATAGCCGACTTTAAACCCGAGTTGTGCTGACTTGGGGCTTGATCCGTAAAGGGGGGTGTCGATGGGGCGGTTGAGTGGGATTGCCAGTTGCAAGAGTCCATTTGCGCCTCCAATGCACTGGAAGCGTACACCAAGGCCTGTTGAGCTTGCAGACTCTACTTTTTGTTGTCCGGAGTTTTTATTCCAGACTTTTCCGGTGTCGAAAAAGATATAGGGTTGGAGTTTGGTATCAAGGGCTTCTGAAATGCCGTTATACATCACCTCTGTGGACAGAGAAATACCATCATCTCCCGTGATTTCTGATTGATCATAGGCGCGACCTGCATCTTGTCCGCCATATCCGAATTCTTCCGAAGAGTACATAGAGCCACTGGCTTTTTGTGCTTTAATATTGAGTGTTGACGCATAGTTATCTGATATTTTCTGATAACGGGAATATTCTAATTCCAGTTTCGTGAAATCAGGTGACGCGCCATCGCGGGAGATATTGATGTCGTTTGAATCATTAGACCCAAGGCCATTCAGTCCCTGACTTAGTCTTAACAGAGCGGTATTATAACCATTCATGCCATCGTAAGAGGTGTAGGTGGTTGATAGTCTCATAACTCGGATTCTATCTTCACTGAGAGTAGTTGATAGGATTTCACTATCTGAATTTCGGGCATCAAAACCAATATTAGCCGACCAATTTTTTTCACGATCACGAATAATTTTATAGGATAAGTTTACACCCATATTCAGAGAGCGGCTTTCAATATCCTGAACCTTCAATAAGTATCCCGGGGTTGCGGTTGTGTATCCGGCATTTAGGGATATATCCATGTATGATGAGATCGCTTTGCGATGACTGATATTAATGGCTTTTATTTCTTTTACAGGAAGGTCGACGAGGGTTGAAATAGATGTGTCTTGAAAAGGAACAATTTGTCCTGACCAGCCGACAGACATCTCTAGAGGCCCTAAATAACGAGATCCAAAATTATCAATAGATGTATAGAAGGAAGAGGTTCTGAGAGCCGAGACTTGATCTTCGGTTTTATAGATAAGTTGTATGCCACCATTATTTGCATTCTGGGCAGGTGCCAGAACGCCTTGTAATCCTTTGAGGCCAGGCATATCGGTCAAAAGCAAGTTATAATGGACGAGATGTTTGATGGATATGGGCTTTTGGGAAAGAATTTTACCGACAATCTTTTGAATGATGGGTTCTTTTCGAAGATTCGGGTCGATCTCAACATTCTGAATATAGCCTTCAACGATTTGGATAGTTATGATTCCATCGTTAATTTCCTGTTTTGGAATATAGGCGCGTGATAGAAAATATCCATCTTCCATATACAGGCTTGTGATTTGATCAGCTATTAGCCAGATTTTATCAAGGGTGATGTCCTTATTGAGGTAGTCTTTGTATATGTCTTTATATTTCTGTTCTGAATAGACAGTCCCACCCACAATTTTTATTTCTTTGATTTCCAAATGGATTTGGTCGGAGTTTTCCGGTGGTGGGGTCAGTTTAAATTTTGTCTGGCTTTGAATATTCACCATTGGGATCTCAGTCACAAGGGGGGATGTTATCGCTTGTGAGGGATTGATACGGCCACTATCTGCGGAACTTGGTAATGTTTGCGCAATAGCGTTGCTTCCTGATGAGAGAAGGCACATCAGGACAAACGAATAGGTAGAGAGGTTCTTGAATCCACGTATAGTACGGGTAGAAGTAGAATATGAGACTTTCATACATTATATTTACAAGGGTAACCTTTAATTAAGAGTTAAGGGGTTTCGCGCGGATTTGATAGCCATGCGAATTATTCCAAGTTTTAATAAAATTTTAGAGATTATTGAACATCATAGAAGATGAGGGCGTCTGCCTTCTCTTGATTAACCATGGCGTTTTTATGAAAAGATTATATCTCTTAACAACTTCACTGACTGCATGTTCGTTTCTGGCTTTGATGTCGGGAACGGTGGCGTATGCCAATCCGCAGGACGGGGTGGTGGTTGGGGGAACTGCGGCTATTGTCAGTAGCGATAAGCGCGTTGATATTCATCAGGCGACCGATAAAGCAGTGATTGATTGGAGATCGTTTAATATTGATAAGGGGGAGGTGACAGCGTTTCACCAACCATCCTCGGGGTCTCTCACGGTTAACCGGATTAATGATGCCAACCCATCGCTGATTAACGGGCAGCTTCAGGCCAACGGGAATATTGTGTTGATTAACCAGAGCGGGATTTCTTTCGGGAAAGATGCCGTTGTGGATGTGAACGGGCTGGTTGCAACGACCGCCGATATTGATACGAACAAAGCGATGCAGGGTGATTTCCGTTTTGATAAAGTGGGGAAAGCAACTGCATCAATTGAGAATGAAGGAACAATCACTGCGGCTCAGGCTGGTTTGGTTGGTCTGGTTGCCCCACGGGTTGAGAATAAAGGTGTGATTAATGCCAAGCTAGGCAAAGTGACTTTGGCATCCGGCGACCAGATGACGGTTGATTTTTATGGAGACGGGATTGTCCAAGTTGTTGCCAGTGATGCGGTTCAGCAGAAGATCGTCTCCCAACAAGGTCAAATTAACGCGGAAGGCGGCATTGTTCAGATGACGGCGGCCATGGGCGCATCGATTGTTGATAGTTTGATTGAGGTGAGCGGTGATATCAATGTGTCCTCCGCCACCCAAAAAGGTGGAACAATTATTATAGGTGGGGATGATGGCACCAATATCGGGATTACAGGGACATTAAACGCCAACGGCGTATCTGGCGGGGATGTCAGTATAAAAGGAAAGAATGTTATTCAACAGGGGCATATCAGTGCTGATGGAGCGAATGGTAACGGTGGGACTGTCGATATAGCTTATCAGAATGCGTATCTTGATAACGAGGGCAGTACAACGACGGCGAAGTCGAATGGCGGGACAGGTGGCAATGTAGCTGTCAAAGGCGTAAAAGACGGCAGCCATGCCTTTATGTCCGGATCATATAACACCAGCAGTACGACAGCCAAAGGCGGTCAGATTGACATCACGGCACAAAATGGTGATTTAAAATTATTCGGGGCAAAAGTAACCGCTGACGGAAAAACAGGCGGCGGCAAGATTCATGTTGGCGGAGAGTTCCAGGGAACGGGAACATTGGCGCATAGCAAGACGACGTCTGTTAACTATGCAACAACGATTTCATCAAGTGCCACAGATAACGGCCATGGCGGCGAAGTGATCGTCTGGTCTGACGAAGAAACCTTATTCGGCGGCAAAGCCTACGCCAACGGCGGCACACAAGGCGGCAACGGCGGATTGATCGAAATCTCCTCCAAAGACAGCATGAAGATTGCGGGGAAAGCAGTCACACAGGCGGCATCACTGTCTCATTTAGGCCTTGCGGGTTCGGTTCTTCTTGATCCTAAGAATATTACTATTGCAACAGGCGGCATCGCAGGTGGGATTTCTGCATTCGAATTTATTGACCCGAATGTGAATGCATCTGGAACGTTTGCTGAGGATGTTCTAACATTAAGCAATGGTAATGTGGTCGTTGCCGATGCTTATGATAATTTAATGGCAACAAACGGAGGGGCGGTTTATCTTTATAACGGATCAACGGGCGCATTGATTAGTACGCTATATGGGGCAACAGCCAACTCATATGTGGGAATTGACGGCTTTAGAGAGTTATCAAATAATAATTTTGTTGTTCTCAGCTATAGCTGGGATAATGGAGCTATTGCAAGTGCAGGTGCAGTCACGCAAATGAATGGTGTGACCGGATTGTCGGGGGCTGTGTCATCATCGAACTCGTTGGTTGGATCTGCTGCCAATAATATGGTTGGATATGGTGGAATTGTTACATTAAATAATGGGAATTATTTGGTTATCAGTAACCTTTGGGACAATGGTGCAACCGCAGATGTTGGGGCAATTACATGGGTGAATGGTGCAACCGGCATGACGGGAACTGTATCTGCCGCCAATTCTTTGGTTGGGTCAACAGCCAACGATCAAATCGGAACAGATGGTTTGATGGCACGCATTACAGAATTATCAAATGGTGGATATGTTATCCGTAGTGAACTTTGGAATAATGGGGCAGTCAATGATGCGGGGGCTGTTACCTATATTAAGGACCCAACGATTGCAATAACGGGCACGATCAGCAGTAGTAATTCTCTGGTTGGGGTAAAATCAGCTGATATAAATGGGACAGCTATTATCGAGCTCACAAATGGAAATTTTTTGCTTGGAAATTATAATTGGGATAACGGTGCAACAGTGAATGTTGGCGCTGTAACGTGGGTTGATAAAAATGTTGGTATCAGTGGGGTGATTAGCTCTGCTAATTCATTGATTGGGTCAACAGCCAATGATTCTGTAGGAATTTTTGGATTAACCGCATTAAGTAACGGAAATTATGTTGTAACCTCGCGGGATTGGAATAACGGGGCTACGGCAGATGTGGGCGCTGTGACATGGGGGAATGGTACAACAGGAATAACAGGTGTTGTGTCTGCTGCTAATTCGATTGTTGGTACAGCGGTAAGTGACAGGATAGGATTAAATGGAGTTACAGCCTTAGATAATGGATATTATATTATTCTTAGCTCGCTTTGGAATAATGGGGCAACGGCAGATGTGGGTGCTGCGACATGGGTCAATGGAGCATCCAGTGTAACAGGGAATATTACAGCAGCCAACTCACTGATAGGGGCAAAAACGAATGATTTTCAATATGCTACCATTAATAAATTACAAAATGGTAATGCCGTTTTGACAACACCCCGCTGGGATAATGGCGCAATCGTTGATGCGGGGGCTGTGACATGGATTGATAAAAATGTTGGGCGGACTGGTGTTATTTCTTCTACAACTTCTTTGGTTGGCTCTCACACTAATGATCAGATTGGCCAAGATTATGCAATTGGACTTTTCAGTCTTACGAATAGTAATTATATTATTTCCAGCCCATCTTGGGATAACGGCGCTGTGGCTGATGTCGGTGCAGTGACATGGATAAATGGGACAACCGGATTAACAGGTGTTATATCAAGTGGTAATTCTCTTATAGGGTCAACAAGTGGAGATTCCATAGGAAATTATATTATAGAGCTCACCAACGGAAATTATGTTACTTCCTCACCAATTTGGGATAATGGCGCGGCAAATGATGCTGGCGCAGTGACATGGGGAAATGGGGTAACCGGAGTTACAGGTGTTGTATCAAGTAGTAACTCTCTTGTTGGGTCAACAAGTGGGGATTCGGTTGGGACACCCTATGGTATCATGGCTCTTACTAATGGTAATTATCTTGTCCTCACTTCAACTTGGGATAATGGGGCTATTACGGATGTTGGAGCGGTTACATGGGGGAATGGAACGACAGGTATAACTGGCGCTGTATCAACATCAAATTCTCTTTATGGCATGACATCAGGAGATATGGTTGGCACATCAGTTGTGATATTAGAGAATGGGAACTATGTTGCTTCCACAATAAATTGGGATAATGGCGCAGCAACAGATGTCGGAGCAATCACATGGGGAAATGGGACAACAGGGACAACAGGCATGGTGAGTGTCGCTAACTCTCTTGTCGGCACATCAGCAAGTGATACTGTTGGTATTGCTGACTTCTTTGGGAGCCCGGGATCATCAGTAACATTTTTGTCTAATAGCAATTATATATTTGCAGGAAAAAAATCGGGGCAAAATTATGTCTCTATAGCGGACGGTACGATAGGCGCTGTTGGAACAATTAATACTTATTCTGTTTTAAACACGAATAAGGAAATTATTCTTTGTGATTTCTGTGGTGTTGCTACAATTAATAATAATCGTTTTGTATTGAGCGATAATAGTTTTTTTAGCTCTGAGAATAACGGATTATATTCAATATCTGCTAATGCAGGTCTACTGAATGAATACGACTCGTATTCAGATTTATCGACATCGAGCGTAACTTTAGCCCCATCCTTTATCACGAATATCTTGAATGGCGGGACGTCGGTGACGTTGCAGGCGAGTAATGATATTACGCTGGATAATGATCTGATTGTGAGTAACCCGTCTGGGAATGGTGGGGCGATTACGTTCCAAGCGGGGCGGAGTATTTTGTTGAATGCGAATATTACGACCGATAACGGGAATCTTAATCTCTACGCGAACGAAGATTTATCGACGGGTGTTGTGGATGCGCAGCGTGATGCGGGGGCGGCTGTGATTACGATGGCATCGGGCACAAGTATTAATGCGGGAACGGGTGTGGTCAATATTCGTCTGGATGATGGAACAGGGAAAACAAATAATACTGCAGGCGATATAACCTTGCGGAGTATCACCGCCTCTAGCATCACTGCTGAGAATAAAAACACAACAGGTGATGTTGTTCTGGCGAGCGGAGCTTTGACGGCGTCAGGCTCAGGTACTGCGATCACGCTGTCATCGTTGCGCAATTTTGTGAATAATATCGGGGCGTCCGCGTTGAACGCGGCATCTGGTCGTTGGTTGGTCTATAGCACTAATCCTGTGAGCGATACGATCGGGTCATTAGCGAATGATTTCAGAAGATTCTCATGCACCTATGGCGGTTCATGTCCGTCTATTCCTGGCACAGGGAATGGGTTGTTGTATAGTACAACACCGAACCTCACCATCACCCCGAACGCGCTGGCAAGTATCACTTACGGCGACGCCGTCCCAAGTTTAACAGGATACGGCTATACGGTGTCAGGATATCTGGGCTCTGATTCTGTTGCGGATAGCCTCTCTGGTAGTCTGACGGGATCAACGACCTATAGTGCTGGTTCTAATGCAGGGGTATATAATCTGGATTATGCATCTGGTTCTCTGGCGTCTACGATGGGGTATGGATTCTCCTATGCCAACAATGCAACAGCTTTAACGGTTAATAAGAAAGATATCACGGCATCCTTTAATGCCGCTTTTAACAAAATATACGGTGATGCTAACCCGAGCATTGATAACACCAACTTTATCTTCGCCGGATTAGTGGGTAGTGATACAGGAAGCCTGTTCACCTCAATCACCCCAGACTTTGGTTCAGTGACCAGTACAACAGGAGTAGGATCATACGCGGTAACGGCCTCAATCGGCTCAACCACCAATTATAACGTCACCAACACGCCTGCGACTACGTTGACTATAGGGCAACGAGCATTAACAGTGACCACAGATTCTAAAACCAAGACAGCAGGCACAGCTGATCCTGTGTTTACCGGATCGGATGATTTGATAGCATATGATGTTGGTTTGGTATCGTGGCTTTATGCTCCTGCGAGCTATTCAGGGGCAGCTGGGACTTATACGATCACAGCTACAGCAACAGACCCATCTTCTCGTCTTGCCAATTACAGCCGTGTTAATAACTATGGATTATTCACTGTAGATCCGGCACCAATATCGGATGTGGTATCATCCCCAGCCCTGCCTGATACGGTTGTCTATATGTCTCTGGGCGGCTTGTTGAAAGATTTGAGTTTGCAGAAAAATATATCTGGTCGCGAGCAGGCCAACCAAAATCGCCAACTCTACAATTTTACAATCGAACCAATAATTTCCGAGTTAGACCATTCCTATAACGGATCACGAAGTATTGGTGGAAATTATGACATTACTATAAACCCAGATCTTAAATCCTTATTCACATCCTCAGACTCTGCTCCAATATCAAACCTTGAAGAGGTAAGTTATTTGGACCAGAAGATATAATTTAAGGGATTGACCAATCCTGTTGAGTGTAGCTTTTTCCCTAAAAAATATGTTTGGCATGCTCTGAGAATCCCAAATAACTATGGACTTAGAATGCTGAACGCCCTAGTATCCACTGCATCAGAGGCCTTGTGCTGACTGACAACTGGATTGTCCCCCAGAACAAATTTAGGAATAATTTGCTATTATATTAGGCTTTTAATGATACGATATTTAAGAAATTTTGTTCTTTTTACAAACCGTTTTGGGATCAACGGTAAACTTCAGATGGTTATCCTTGTTTTTGGTGGGCTTATGGCAAGTCTGTTGGAGCTCCTGGGGCTATCTGCCATCTTCCCGCTTCTCAATATGATTTTGCAACCAGATTATGTGGAAACAAGCTCGTTTGTAAGGATCGTTTCCAAAGTAACTGGCTTCACGGAACATAGCCAGATAACCATGGTGATTGGATTCATTGTTGCCAGTTTATTTGTCGCGAAAAATATGTTTCAGGTTCTTTTCTTGCGTTATGAATTTTCTGTGCTGACCAAATGGCGCATTCATATTGTCAGTCGTCTTTACCACATTTATATGAACGCCGATTATGAAATTTTTATGCGTCGTAATTCCGGTCGTATGATTAGTTTGATTACGCAGACAGTTCCGTTTGTCATTAATAACTATGTTCATAAATTTCTGGCGCTGATCAATTATGCGATGACGGGCATTATTATTCTGAGCTATGTCATCTATGTGAATTGGGCGATTGCATTGGTTATTTTCCTGTGCGGATTATTTGTTCTGAAAGGATATTCATTTCTCTCTCGTGTATTGACGCGATCTTTGGGGCAGAGAGTTCAGGAACTGAACCATAGTCAACAAGGCTTATTGCAGCAATCCTTTGCTGGATATAAAGAAACGCGCACTCATCTGAAAGAGGGATATTTTGCGAACAAGTTTCTTGATAATTCACAGAAACTCGCACAGACCGAAGGTAAATTATTTTTTATCCAGAATTTGCCCCCTGCAATTGTTGAAATTGCCATTATGGTGATGTTGATCGTCATTTTCGAAATTGTTCTTCTCACTGGAAGCAGTATCCTTGTGGCCGCTGCACAAATCGGGGTTATTGTGCTGGCAAGCATGCGAATGATTCCGGTGATTAATCGCTCTATTGCCTCTGTTGTCATGATTAATAGTAGTGTGGCTCCCTTGGAAGAATTGCTAGATGAAACAAAATTATTCGATGTCGAAGACTATGTTTTTGACCAGAGAACTCCGCTAGAGCAAAAAGAAAATGACAATGTGACACCGCTCCCTTTTGTTCATCATCTGTCGTTAGAGGCGATTTCATATACATATCCAGAGGCAGATAAGCCGTCATTGAATGGAATAAATTTAAAGCTGACTCCCGGAGAATTTGTTGGGATCACAGGGCCTTCAGGAAGTGGAAAATCAACCCTGATCAATATCCTTTTGGGGTTTTTAGTGAAGTTTACCGGTAATTTCACAGTTGATGGTGAACATATTACGCGTGATAACATCAAGAGCCTTCGTAAAATTATAGGATTTGTCGACCAGCATATTTTTATGATTGATGGCTCAATCGCTGAAAATGTGGCGTACGGTATTGATCTTAAGGATATTAATATGGAGCGGGTCGAAGAGGCTTTGCAGAAAGCCCAATTACTAGATTTTGTAAAAGGGCTTCCAGATGGCATGATGAGCTCTGTCGGAGAAAATGGTAAGCTTCTCTCAGGTGGACAGCGCCAGCGGATTGCCATTGCGCGTGCATTTTATCGTGATCTGAAAATTTTGATATTAGATGAGGCGAGTGCATCACTTGATGTTGAAACAGAACATAATTTCTTTGAGTTCCTGAAAACTTTAAAGGGTGAATTGTCAGTGATTATGATTGCCCACCGGCTTTCAACCTTAAAAGACTGCGAACGAATTATTTTTATGGACAATACGCGGATTGCCGATCAAGGGACATTTGAAGAGCTTTATCGTGCCAATGAAAAATTCAGAAGCTATATAGAGTATTCAAAAATTCATCTTTCCGATGTTGCCTCTAGCCAATTTGAAGAAGGAACTATTTTAAGAAATGCCTAGTCTTCAAGCCAATTCTTCCCCGTTGGTAGCAATTCTGATGTGTACTTATAATGGGGAGACTTACTTGCACGAGCAAGTCGATTCTTTTTATGCGCAGACATATAGAAATTGGGAATTATGGGTGTCTGATGATGGGTCATCCGATGCAACGCTCAATATAATATCAGATTATAAAAAAAGAGACGGGCATCCTATTCATGTCTGTAATGGGCCGCAATCTGGATTCTCTAAAAACTTTCTCTCCGTACTTGAAAGAGCGGAATCCGGCGCAAAATATTTTGCCTTCTCAGATCAGGATGATATTTGGAACACAGAAAAAATTGAGAGAGCCGTCAAATGGTTGGAAACCATACCTCCCGATATTCCGGCTCTTTATTGCTCCCGCACAGAGCTTGTTGACTCAAATGGGGTGTCTATAGGTTTCTCCCCTTTGCATACGAAGCCCGCGGATATTCGTAATGCGTTGATAGAAAATATTGCGAGTGGGAATAGTATGGTTTTTAACCAGCCTGCAAGAAAACTGATTTTAACGAGTAGACGCCCCTTTTTTCATGATTGGTGGGCATACCTGATTGTGTGTGCAGCAGGTGGAATAGTTTATTATGACCCTGATCCTTCGCTTCTATACCGTCAGCATCAAAGAAATACTATAGGAACAGATAAGAGGTTGGGAGCCACGTTGAAACGTCTTCTTCAGCTTTGGAAAGGGAAAGATAGTCATTGGATATCCCTTAATATTGCCGCTCTGTCTGATGCTTCCAGTCATATTACAAATGACAGTCTGAATATAATCAATCAATTTAAAGCAACCAGAGGGCTTTCTTTTGCCGCACGTCTTCTCGGGTTTATAAAAATGAAGCTATATAAACAAACACGCAGAGGAACGATCTCTTACTTTATTCAGATCGTTTTGAAGCGAATTTAGTTGAAAAATAAAGCTTTTTTATGAGGCCTAATAATTCGTTATTCAACAGGCGCTTCATTAAAAGCTTTAGCCTTGTTTTATAAAGATTACGTCTTGAGAATATATCATCAGGAATATTATAATTTTTGAGGTTGGTTGCAATATATTTGCGCAACTCCTCAATGCCATCCTGTCTAGCTTTATTTTGATAGGAAAGAATGAGGTATGACAGATTTCCAATTAAAATAGGGCGTAGAAGGTGTGTGTATTTCGAGTCCCAGTATTGGTCAATTTGCTTATAAATCTCAAGAATATCTAGTCCGTATTTATTGTAATATTCAATTGGGGAGGCAGAGATTTTCCACCAAATTCCGCTTGCGTGTCGTCTATAGACAGCCATGCATTCGTTGATCAATTTAATATGGCCTGTATCGGCATGTAAAAGCATGATGCACCAATCGCCCGGCATGATTTGTGTTCCGTACCATGCAGGGAGGCCGGCTGCAAACTTCCACCTATAAACGACAGAACTACTTTGTATGAAGTTTCCCTGTGCGATGTCTTTTAAGGTCAGGGTTGGTTTTGCAAAGACTTGAGGGTGCGTTAATTTATTGGGGAAGAATGTGTGTTTTGATTTTGGAAGATTTTCAAAGAAGCATTCAACCGGATGAAAGCAGATATTATAATCTTTGTTATTATCAAGAAAATCAACCTGCATCTGTAACTTATGAGGGCTTGTCCAATAATCATCGCCATCACAGATGGCCATGTACTCTGTTTTCACGCGGTTATAAAGGTCAATGGAGTTGGCGCCGGGCCCGACATTTTTCTGGCGTAGAACGGGCTTTATGATGTCTGGATATTTTTCTGCATATTCTCTGATAATGTCAGGTGTTGAGTCTGTCGAGGCATCATCACCGATTAAAATTTCAAAGGCAAAATTTGTCTTTTGGGATAGAAAACTATCAAGTGCGGCGCGTATGTATTTTTCATGATTGTATGTGACGCATACAATTGATAGTTTAGGTTTTTCCATGATGCCACACCATTTTTCTTATATCTACGACTGTAAGGATTTTGAGATGATGTCGCAGATGAACACAATTTCGGTCTCGGTCAGTGTATGGAACAGGGGTAAACATAGAACGCGTGAGCTAATGTCCATGCTCACTGGGGTATTGTTTTGAGATGTAATATAGGGAAGTGTTGATAGGCACGGGTAGAAATAGCGCCGTGGGAAAATGCTTGCTTCATTTAAGGCTGCAACAGTTTTTAGAAGCTGTGCTTCTGACTGGAAAATAACAGGATAATAGGCATAGTTAAATTCACAGCCTTCGGTAATCTGAATAAATTGTAGAGGCAGTGATTTCAGGATTTGAGTGTAACGCTCAGACTGACTTTTGCGTTTTTCAAGGATGCTTTCGATATGTAATAAATTGCAAACACCCATCGCAGCATGGAATTCAGAATTTTTTCCATTGATACCAACGCATCCGAATGATGTGCCATTCTGATACCCGAAATTGCGCATCATTGACATTGATTTTAAGGTGTCGGGATTATTGGTGAATACGGCGCCGCCTTCAATTGTATGGAACAGTTTTGTCGCGTGGAAGCTGGCGGTTGACACGTCGCCATATGCGTAGAGTGATTTACCTTTATATTTTGTACCGAAAGCATGTGCGGCGTCATAGATAATTTTGAGATTATGTTTTTTTGCTATCTTTTCGATTTCCTCAATTTCACAGGCATTGCCGTATACATGTGTTGCGAGGATCGCTGAGGTTCGGGGTGTGATCGCGGCTTCAATCTTTGTTGGATCAATCGTCAGGCTACCGGGTAGGATATCAACCATTACTGGCGTGCAGTTTTCCCAGACGATACTGGATGTTGTTGCCACAAAGCTAAACGGAGTAGTGATAATTTCTCCTGTCAGTTCCAGAGCTTTAATGGCAATCTGCAATGCAATCGTACCGTTGCTCACAAAGAGAGCATGTTCGATTTTCAGATAGTCTTTTAATCCACGTTCAAGGGCGTTCACGACGGGGCCGTCATTGGTTAGCCATTGACGCTCCCATATCTGGTTAATCTGGTTTTGATAATCTTCTTTCGGTGGAAGGAAGGGCTTTGTTACGTTAATCATACGATCTCTATGTTGCCTGAATTCAGGTGGTATCCGTTATTTTATTACTTTTGGATTGCATACGGACTATAAGGATATTAATGAATTAGGTCAACACGCTACTGGTCATGATGCGCTGGTTTTATGTGCAAAATTAAGGATTAATAATGAAGATTTTTATCGGCTGTGATATTGAACAAATCGGCAGATTTGACCGTAAAAATGAAGATCAGGCCTTCTTGGATTTGGTTTTCTCAAAAAAGGAACAGGAATACTGTTTATCCAATCAGAATTATGCCCAGCATTTGACCGCCCGATTCTGCGGAAAGGAAGCCGTTATAAAGGCCTTTGGAAGTGCAGGGATAGAAGATTTAACGTATTCGGATATCGAGATATTAAAGTCTGATAGAGGTGCGCCTGACGTTGTTTTGTTAAAAGAGTTGGAATGTCCTGCGGTTGTTAAGGTTAGCCTGTCGCACAGCGGTGATTATGCCATGGCAAATGCCATTGTTATTTTGAATTAATCATATTAGTGTGCTGTCGAGCTGAGATTAAGGCTCGGCAACACTTGGAGGTCATATTGCTTAAGTCGGTTATTAAGAATGTAATTTTAACTGGAATTTCTGTTGTTGTTCCCCCGAATGCGGTCTCTCTTTTGGATGATCCAACACTTTACGGTGGTGATGAAAAGCAACTGAAACGGGTTATGAAATCATCTGGTTTTCATACGCGTCGCGTGATTGAAGACGGCAAAACAGCATCTGATTTGTGCGAGGCTGCGGCGCGCCATTTATTCAAAGATATGAATGTAGATCCAACAGAAATTGATGCTTTGATATTCCTTTCTCAAACACCTGATTACCATATGCCGGCTACAGCTTGTATCCTTCAACATAAGCTGGGCATTAAGCAGGAAAGTGCTGCATTTGACGTGAATCAAGGTTGTGCTGGTTATGGATATGGCCTTTGGTTGGCGTCCATGATTGCTAATTCCGGCTGTAAAAAGGTTTTGCTGTTGGTCGGCGATACATCAACTAAATATACAGATATGTTTAAAGAGCATAATTCTGCCCCTGTATTTGGTGATGCGGGAAGTGCAACATTGCTTGAATATAAAGAAAATGCAGATCCGATTTATTTTGATATCGGTACAGATGGCAGCCAATTTGAGGCTATTATGGCTCAAAACGGCGGCTTCAGAAATCCCCCTAAACCCGACATGTTTTATGAAGATGGAAGTTTTAAGTATAAGGCGCAAATGGACGGATTAAAAGTTATGGAATTCACGTTATCTCGTGTGCCAGAATCGATAAATAGTGTGTTGGAGGGATCTGGCACATCAAAAGATGAAATTGATTACTTTGTGTTGCACCAAGCTAACAAGTTTATTTTGCAGAATATCGCGGATAATGCAGATATACCTCTTGAAAAAATGCCGATGGAAACGCTTTCAAAATATGGAAATCAAAGTTGCACATCTATCCCAGGCGCAATCTGTGACGCACTGAAAGATGAGGTATCAACCAAGAAACTCAAACTGTGTTTAAGTGGATTTGGTATTGGCCTTTCATGGGTGAGTATAGTAATAAACACTGATAAAATATACTGTTCCGGTATTAGAGAACTTTAAGGAAAGAAAATGAAAAGAAGCGAATTCCTCGAAAACATCATTGAAGTTGTAGAGATTGAAAACGAAGTCACTGAATCAACTGTTTTGGCAGATATTAAAGAATGGGATTCTTTAGCGGCAGTCACAACGCTTGCATTATTTAATAAGAAACTCGGTTTAAAAATTCCGGCCTCCGAGCTTGCAAAATGTACAACTGTTGCTGATCTTCTGGATTTGGGTAATTCTCAATATGCCTAAATATGACTTCGCACCGCAGGATTTAATCCTTGTGACGGGCGCCAGTTCCGGTATCGGAAAAGCAACTGTCATCGGATTAAACGCTCAGGGTGTTAAGGTCATCGGTATTGCACGCCGTGAAGAAAATTTGATTGCCTTGAAAGCAGAGTGTGCGTATCCAGATAATTTTGATTATTATGTTGCCGATTTATCGGACAACCTTACATCCATCAAATCAATGATTGCGGACATTGTCGCAAAGCACGGTAAAATCTCCGGGTTTGTCCATTCCGCGGGCGCATTGAATCCGCAACCTTTGGCAATGATCGAAGATCAGGATTTGATCAAAGATTTTAATACTAATCTATTCTCCGCCTTATTCATCACAAAGGCATTGGCTTCTAAGAAGAATAAACAAGAAAAACTAAATGTTGTTTATGTATCTTCAATTACCGCAATGATCGGAAACCCTGGTGCCGTTATATATGGTATGACCAAGGCGGGTTTGAACTCATTAGTCTCCTCACTGGCTCAAGAAATCGGGTCAAAGGATGTCCGCGTAAACGCGGTGATGCCGGGCGGATGTGATACGGATATGGCGCACGCTTATAACAATGTTGTGTCGTATGATTATCTTGAGAAAGTGAAGGCCAAAAATATTTTCCATGACCTTTTGAAACCCGAGAATGTCGCTGATTTAATCATATTTTTATTAGCGCCTCAGTCTCAGTGGGTGCAGGGGCAATGTATTGTAATTGATGGCGGCGAGACGTTGTCGTAATGAATTTAGCAATTATGCAACCATATCTATTCCCCTATATCGGGTATTGGCAATTGATAAATTCAGTTGATACGTTCATCATTTATGATGATGTAAATTATATGAAGGGCGGTTGGATTAATCGCAATAATATTTTACTGGCTGGTGTGCCTCATTATGTGACGCTCAGCCTGAATCAATCCAGCCCGAATAAAAAGATAAACCAGACGGAAGTTTTGGATACGGTTGCCAATAAACGGAAATTTCTTGGGGCGATTGAATCCGCTTATAATAAGGCGCCGCAGTATAAAACAGTTTTTCCGATCATACAGGAATGTATAAATTACTCTGAAAATAATTTGGCGCTCTATCTTGAACACCATCTTAAAAGAGTAAGTAATTTTTTGGGGATCAAAACGAGAATTATCATGTCATCATCGATTGACAAGAATAACGAATTGACTGCTCAGGATAAAGTGATTGAGATATGCAAAAAAATGAATGCCAATGTCTATATTAATGCGATTGGTGGACAAGAATTATATAGCCATGAGGATTTCAAGAAATTTGACATCGATTTAAAATTTATAAAAACGCGTCCGATCTCATATCAACAATTTCGCGGTGATTTTGTACCGCATTTGTCGATCATTGATATTATGATGTTTAATGAACCAGCAGCCATTCAAGAATTTTTGAATGCATATGATTTGATATAGAGGGAAAAATGGCAAAAGTTATTCTATGGGGGACAGGGCAAATTGCTGAAGTTGTTTATCACTATCTAACAACCGATACAGATCATGAAATCTGCGCGTTTTGTGTTGATCGCGAATATATAAAAGAGCCAGTATTTAAAGGTCTTCCAGTTGTAGCATTCGAAGATATTACGGATACTTATTCACCTGCGGAATACAAAATGGCTATTCCGATTGGATATAAATCTATCAATAAGCACCGCGAACAGAAATATCTGGATGCCAAAGCAAAGGGGTATGAATTTATTACCTACATCAGTTCCAAAACATCTTGTGATGCAGAAACGGTGGGCGAAAACACTTTTATTTTTGAAGGTAATTTTATTCAACCATTTGTACAAATCGGTAATAACGTCATTATATGGGCAACAGGCGGGATCGGTCACCATGCGGTGATCGAGGACCATTGCTTTTTGGCGAGCCCGAAAATTTCGGGGGCAACACGCATCGGCCGCAATTCTTTCCTTGGAACAAATGCAACAATTGGTGATAATCTGACCATCGGTAGTCATTGTATTATCGGAGCGGCAGCGGTTGTTTTAAAAGATGTTCCTGCCGGTAGTGTTTTGGCAACCAAGCAAACAAAAGCCTTGGAAATGACAAGTTATGAATTAGAGGATATTTTAGGATGAAGTGGGAAAAAAAAGGGTTTATTTTTAATGTAGATGGCAATTATGAATGGATGAATTCATATGCCTGCGGCCCTGTTGTTGATATGATCAGCGATGATGTTTGGCGCATCTATTTCACAACCCGTGATACCAAAGGGCGCAGCCGTCCGACATATTTAGAAGTTGAGGCGGGCAACCCACAAAATGTTTTGTATGTTCATAACGAGCCATTATTAGATATTGGTAAAATTGGTACATTCGATGATTGCGGTGTTTCTGTTTTATCTTTGCTCGACCATGATGGTAAAAAATATATGTATTATCTTGGTTGGACGGTGCGGAACACCGTGTCCTACCACAATTCTCTGGGACTGGCGATCAGTGAAGATGGCGGCAAAACATTTAAGAAATTTTCCGAAGGCCCTTTGTTAAGCCCTACTTATAAAGAGCCATATTGTAATGGCGCATCTTTCACAATGTTGGATAATGATGTTTGGCGGCTATGGTACACATCCTTCGTCGGATGGGAAACATATGATAACCATCCTGAACCACTCTATCATATTAAATATGCTGAATCGACCAATGGTATCGACTGGAATCGAGAGCAAATTGTGTCTGTTGATTTCATTGATGGAAATAAAGCGGGCATTGCAAGGCCATCAGTCATTAAGGAAGATGGTGTCTATAAAATGTGGTACACCTATCGCGGCGCATCTGATTACCGCACCAACAAAGAAAATAGCTACCGAATAGGATATGCTGAATCTAGAGATGGTAAAGTTTTCGAACGTCTTGATAACCAAATGGAAATCTCTTTGTCCAACGAAGGGTGGGACTCTATTATGATGACCTATCCGCATGTGATTAAACATGATGGAAAATACTGGATGTTTTATAATGGTAACACTTTTGGCAAAACCGGTTTCGGTTATGCGGTATGTGAGAGCGTTTAAATGCAAACCGGAGATCCAATTCTCACAATATGTGTTGTGACTTATAACCACGAGAAATATATCGAACAGGCATTAGATAGTTTTTTAATGCAAAAGACCGATTTCCCATTCCAGATTATTGTGGGGGATGATGCGTCTACGGATGAAACCCCCGAAATCCTTCGCCGCTATGCAGAAAAATATCCTCATATAGTTAAGCCAATTCTAAGGGAGAAAAATATACAGCCAATTAATAATTCATTGGATGTGTATAGCAAAGCAAAAACAGAATTTGTGGCTATCTGTGATGGTGATGATTATTGGACTGATGAAAACAAGCTACAGATGCAGGTTGATTTCCTAAGAATTAATTCGGATTGTTCCGTTTGCTATCATCCGACGCAGATTGTTTTCGAGAATAAAAAGCAACCTGATTCAATTTATCCGACGGCAGAATATAGATTTCATAAAAGAATTCTGACCCTGGAGGATCTCGCAAAAAGAAACCCGATGCACACCAATTCACTGGTCTATCGCTGGCGCTTCAGTGAGGGGAATATCAGAGATTTTATGCCTAATAATATCTGTCCCGGAGATTATTTCTTGGCGTTATTGCATGCCGAGGTTGGGGATATTGGACTCATTGACAGGGTAATGTCTGTTTACCGAGTGAATAGCGGTGGAATGTCATTCGAACTACATAAAGACCCAGATTTGGTATGGCTTAAATACGGTTTTGAAGAGTTAAATTTTTATCAGGCCATACACAAACATTTCTCGCCGCATGTCGCCAGTCTTTTTGAGAAATCATTAGAGAAAAAGGCAAAAGCTGTTTTAAACGCATTTGTGAATAATGCTGCGTTTGACAATCTTAAAAAATATCATGCTGAATATCCCGAGTATTTCAAGCTCGCGATTGAGGGGAATAAAGCTGATTGTAATTTAGTTCTTTATCAAGACATCAGGGAGGTCGAGGCCGTAAGAATACTCAACTTTCTGATTAATTTATGGAGAACTAAGAAAAGAATAATTATTTTCCTAATTGCGGGAGCATTTATTTCATTTGTAATGCTGTATATATTTATAATGTTGATTATGTTCAAATTATATATGCAATAATAATTCATTTTCGCATGAAATATAGACGGCAGATCAGAACGGTATGCTATCTTTTAGGGATGGAGAAGATTTATCTTTTTCGGATAAGATAGGGGGAATGCCTTCAATGAGCGGCCAATTAATGCCTAATGTTTCATCATTCCAGATAATACTTCTCTCTAATTCAGGTGCATAATAATCAGTGGTCTTGTAGAGAAACTCTGCAGTGTCTGAGAGAGTTAGAAAGCCGTGTGCAAAGCCTTCCGGAAGCCAGAGTTGCTTTTTATTTTCAGCCGATAGAATTTCCCCGACCCATTGACCAAAGGTTGGTGAATTTTTGCGAATATCGACGGCAACGTCAAATACTTCGCCTTGGGTCACACGAACAAGTTTTCCTTGGGCTTTCGGGGGTAATTGGTAATGAAGGCCACGCAATACATTCTTTGATGATTTGGAATGGTTATCCTGAACAAATTTTACATCACGTCCGATGGCATTATTGAATGTTTTATGGTTGAAGCTTTCAAAGAAAAAGCCGCGATCATCACCGAATATCTTCGGCTCAATCAGAAAAAGATCAGGAATGGGAAGTCGTGTAAAGATCATTTAAATAATATCTTCTTTCATGAGACGGAGAAGATATTGTCCATACCCGTTCTTGGCAAGCGGAGTGGCAAGTTTTTCAAGCTGGGCGGTATCAATCCATCCTTTACGATAGGATATCTCTTCGGGGCAGGCAATTTTTAATCCCTGACGCTTCTCGATGGTGGCAACAAACACACTGGAGTCCAGAAGGGATTCATGTGTCCCTGTATCAAACCATGCATAGCCGCGTCGCATAATTTCGACAGATAATAAGCCTTTTTCAAGGTATATTTTGTTGAGGTCTGTGATTTCTAATTCTCCGCGCGGGGATGGTTTGAGTGTCCGCGCATAATCGACAACATTTTTGTCGTAGAAATATAAACCTGTGACGGCATAGTTAGAGCGGGGGGCAGATGGCTTTTCTTCGATAGAAATGGCTTTCTGATTTTTATCGAATTCAACAACGCCATATCGTTCAGGGTCATTGACATGATAGGCAAATACACTTGCCCCCTCTTCTTTCTTTGCAGAATTTTTGAGGAGGCCATTTAAGTCATTTCCGTAGAATATATTGTCCCCTAACACCAATGCAGATGGGCTGTCCCCGATAAATTCATCACCGATCAGGAAGGCTTGCGCCAATCCGTCGGGAGATGGTTGAGCCTTATAAGATAAATTAATACCCCATTGCTGGCCGTTCCCTAATAACTGTTCAAACCTAGGAAGATCTTGTGGGGTTGAAATAATCAGAATATCCCGAATACCCGCGAGCATTAATGTTGTCAGCGGATAATAAATCATTGGTTTATCAAATATAGGCAGTAACTGTTTCGAGACAGAGATGGTCGCAGGGTAGAGACGCGTTCCTGATCCGCCAGCCAATATGATACCTTTGCGATTCATGATGATAATCCGTTTTTTTCTTTCTGGGTTTTGCAAAAATTCTTGGTGAAAGATATCACATCTTCTTTCCAATTAGGAAGGTCGATCCCTAATGCTGTGCTTAGTTTTGATGTGTCGAGGCGTGAGTTGTGCGGACGTATCGCTTTAGCCCCGTAATCTTTTGCGAGCACTGGTATCAGGCCATCATCCTTGACCGTTATCGGTAAACCTTCGTCGCGTGCTGTCTGGATAAGTGTTTTGGCATAATCGTACCAACTGACATGTCCCGATGCGGATAGGTTGTAAATTCCTGCTGCTATAGAGTTTTTGCTAATCTTGTCTATCATCTGCTCTGTTATTTTTGCGATCAGCAAAGCATTCGTGGGGGCGCCAATTTGGTCGGATACAATTTTTAACTGTTCTCTTGTTTGTGCCAAGTTAAGCATGGTTTTTGCGAAATTCTGACCGTATTGCGAATAACACCAACATGTCCTGAAAATAATATATTTATCGTGGTGCTGGGAAATTGCTTCATCGCCATCGCGTTTCGTCCTGCCATATGCAGACAGGGGGGCAGGGGTGTCTGTCTCGGTATAAGCCCCTTGTTTCTTACCATCAAAGACATAGTCGGTTGAATAATGGATTAGCCATGCACCGATTTTCGATGCTTCTTCTGCAAGAACTGACGGAGCGACGGCATTGATCATGTGCGCCAGATCATATTCTTCCTCGGCTTTGTCCACCTGAGTATAAGCGGCGGCATTGATAATAATATCAGGCTTTATATCTGCGATAATTTTTCGCAACGATTGAGGCTGTTCAAAATTTGCCGTGTCTCGCCCAAACGCAATAAGTGTCACATCTTCGGGTAAGGCAATTGATTGTATGGCCTGCCCTAATTGTCCGTCTTTTCCGAATAAAACTATTTTCATGCTGCGTAATGCTTTTTGATCCAGTCGCGGTAATCGCCACTTGTAATATTTTCAATCCATTGTTGATGATCAAGATACCATTGCACTGTATTTGCAATTCCGGTTTCAAATGTTTCTGCTGGTTTCCATCCTAATTCGGAGAGAATTTTATTGGCGTCGATGGCATAACGGCGATCATGGCCAAGGCGGTCTTTTACAAAAACTATTTGGCTTCGGTATGAAGACCCGTCACTCTTTGGCTGCAGTTTATCTAGAATGTCACAAATTGTATGGACGACATCAAGATTGGTTTTCTCATTCCATCCGCCAATATTATATGTTTCCCCAACCTTACCATTTTCAAGAACTGCACATATGGCTGAACAATGGTCTGTAACGTAGAGCCAGTCACGGATATTTTGTCCGTCACCATATATAGGTAATTCACCACCTGTAATGGCACGGTGAATCATCAGCGGAATCAGTTTCTCCGGAAATTGATAAGGCCCATAATTATTGGAGCAATTGGTCGTAAGGACAGGAAGGCCATAAGTGTGGTGATAGGCGCGAACAAGATGGTCTGATGCCGCTTTGGACGCGGAATAGGGGCTATTCGGGGCGTATTGATTTTCTTCAGTAAACGGAGCGTCTTCTTTATCCAGCGTTCCATAGACTTCATCGGTCGAGACATGAAGAAAGCGGAAATTATTTTTCTCTGCTGACGATAAGTTACTCCAGTAGGCGCGAACAGATTCTAAAAGATTAAACGTGGCGACAATATTCGTATTGATAAAGTCGGCGGGCCCGTGAATGGAACGATCCACATGAGATTCTGCTGCGAAATTCAGAATGCCGCGCGGCTTATATTGATCAAGAATTTTGTTGATTGCAGATGTATCGCCAATATCACCTTCTATAAAAATATAGTTTGGATTTTGGGCAACGGAAGCTAAATTTTCTAAATTTCCTGCATAGGTGAGCTTATCAAGATTAATAATCGTTTCATCGGATTTGGAGATCCATTCCAGAATAAAATTTGACCCAATAAACCCTGCGCCACCTGTGACTAATATTGTCATTTTCTGCTCATAATACAAAAAGTAAATTTATAGGCTTAAATACCATGCTATACCCTTGTTTTACCAGATAAATATTCCCCACTTTCTGGAAAATTAGATTTGTGTTAAAGATCTTGGAAATAAAGCTTTGTGAAAGAAAGACAAAGATACATGCTGGAAAATAAAACGATCATTGTAACTGGTGGGGCGGGATATATTGGCTCTCATACGGCCAAAGCATTACACGAGGCGGGATATATTCCTGTAGTGGTTGATAATTTATCAAAAGGTCACCGTAATGCTGTCAAATGGGGTGTGTTCGAACAAGGTGATATCGGGGATATGTCTTTTATGCGGGGTGTATTTGATAAATACAAACCTGCTGGTGTTGTTCATTTTGCGGCTTCAATTGAGGTCGGAGAATCAAATGTGAAACCTGCCGAATACTATTTGAATAATGTGGCAGGGACTTTGGCCTTGCTCACCGCAATGAGAGATTCAGGTGTTCAGAGAATTGTATTCTCGAGCACCTGTGCTGTTTATGGAGAACCTGAAACTGTACCGATTTCAGAAGACGAAAAGAGAAGACCCATCAACACATACGGCAAAACAAAATATATGGTCGAGATGATGCTGGAAGATTTCTCAAGGGCTTATGGTTTGCACTATGTGGCCTTGCGATATTTTAATGCCTGTGGGGCAGATCCATCAGGCGAGATTGGAGAGCGCCATGATCCGGAAACCCATATTATTCCACGAGCCTTCATGGCAGCAGAAGGAAAAATTGATGGTTTAACTTTGTTCGGAGATGATTACCCGACCCATGATGGTACCTGTGTCCGCGATTATATTCATGTCAATGATTTGGCACGGGCTCATATAAAAAGTTTTGAATATTTGGTGCAGGGAGGGGCTTCAATGGCCTTTAATCTGGGGGCAGGAAAAGGGACTAGCGTCAAAGAAATTATTGCCGCAGTAGAGGCCATTACACAGAAAAAATTATCAGTGAAAATTTTTCCCCGCCGAGAAGGCGATCCTGCAGAATTAGTATCAAATGTAACTTTGATTGAGCGCAAATTGGGGTTTATAACGGAATGGAATTCTATCGAAGATATTATTGCGTCAGCATGGAATTTTCATCGTAAACGGTAAAGCGTTTTTGTTTAATAATACCCTGATTTTGGGTGATTTTTTACCATAATATTGATATTTTTTCTGGGCTATCATTTAGATGTAGCAACCAAAAATAATATATATTATGTCCAACAAAGGGCGTAAAGACTTCAAAAATAGCAAGTTTTTTGTTATGCTGTGCAACATTACTATCTGTTTTTTTGCCCTATTTGTTTTCTGTCACATCCTTAATAACCTACCCGTCTGCCCCCTTCCTTTGTCCCATATTAATCATTTTTTAGTACGATAGTATGTAGAAATTTAAGATTTGTCAGGTATGGCACGTCCCATAATTTCGTAATACTGGTGCTATAGGTACTGCGTTCGATGAGTTTATTGCATCGCTTTCTATCAACAACCTGTTTGACCGTGGCTATGGCTGCGGCCTTCGGTGTTGGTTCAGGTGAAAATCTGGCCATGGCTAATCCACAAGACGGGGTTGTGGTCGGCGGAGCTGCCAATATTATTTCCAACGGAAATAAACTCGATATTATTCAGACAACCGATCGTGCGGTTATCAACTGGAACAAATTTGATATCGCGCCGGATGAACACACACAATTTTATCAACCAAATAGTTCATCGATTATTCTGAACCGGATCAATTCAACAACATCAAGTACGATTGCGGGACAGTTGACTGCAAACGGGAATGTCATTCTGGTGAATCCGAACGGAATATTATTTAGCAAAACCGCAACCGTTGATGTGAACGGGCTGGTGGCGACCACAGCCGATATTGATGATCAAGATTTTATGAATGGAGGCCTGAATTTTAATAAGGCAGGCAATCCGAATGCGACGATTGAAAACCAAGGTTTAATCACCGCGAAAGAATCTGGGCTCGTTGGCTTGGTTGCGCCGAATGTTATCAATTCCGGAGTCATCAATGCAAAACTTGGTCGCGCTCAATTATCAAGCGGTGATAGTGTCACTGTTGATTTTTATGGTGATGGGTTATTAGAGGTTAAGGCTAGTGACGTATTGACATCTCAAACCGTTACCAACACGGGTGTCATCAATGCGGCAGGCGGAACGATTGCTATGACTGCGGCGGCTGCACGCTACACGGTAAATTCTGTTGTAAAAGTAAGTGGTGAATTACATGCGCCGAGTGTCGGTGTGCGTAACGGAAAGATTATTATTGGTGCGGCGGGTTCAAACGCGGTTGCAGGGAATAAATCTACCGACAAAGGAAAGAAAACAGGCGTCAGCACTGTTTTGGTTGATGGTGTTCTGGATGTTCGCGGTAATAATCCCAGGGAAACAGGTGGAGCAATTACCATTACCGCAGATCATATCGGCATATTGGACGGAGCGAAAATTGATGCGTCTGGATATAATGGTGGCGGTACTATCCATATCGGCGGGGACTATTTGGGGCAAGGTGAAACACCAGCTGCACTGGTTACAATCATTCAGTCGGGCGTAGATATTAAAGCGAATGCTTTGGGTAGTGGCAATGGCGGAGAAGTTGTTGTTTATTCTGACAATCGTACCGAATTTAGCGGGTCGATTGAGGCCATGGGCGCTGGGGACGATGGTAATGGAGGATTTACTGAGACATCGGGTAAGGGCAATTTGCTGGCGATGGGAACGGTGCGTCTGACTGCCGGGCGCAGGGGGAAAGCAGGGACATGGTTGATGGACCCTGCGGATATCACCATTACAGCCTCGACGGATACAAGTAATACGGGCAACCCGAATTTTACCGCGACAGCCACGGCATCTCAGGTCAGCGCCGCAAGCATTAAAACAAATTTGGATGCGGGAACAAATGTGACTATCACAACCAGTAATGATGCGTATACTGGGAATGGCGATATCATTGTATCCAGCGCTATCTCAACAACAGGAGCTGGGTCATTGACCCTCAGCGCTTATCGTAACATTACAATCTCGTCCGCTATCACCCTTCAGGGGGGAAGTTTGTTGTTGCGTGCGGATAATGCAGCAAACGGCAGTGGTTCTATTTACGTTAATGCAGGTGGTAACCTCACGACAAATGGTGGAAATATCACTATGGGTGGCGGATCAGGTGGTATCACGGCAGGATCAGGGTATGCGGTTGGTAATAGTGCGCAAGTTAATGGTGTTTCAATTTCTGCTAACGTTAATGCTGGCGGTGGGAATATTATTATCAATGGGCAGGGTGGAAACTTAAGCACAGATAGCAATCATGGCGTCTATGTTAATGTTGGCGCTATCGTTCAAACTAGTGCGGCGGGAAATATTACTTTTAATGGGATAGGTGGTGGTAATACAGCCAGTGCCACTAACAACGGTATCCTTATAACTAATGCCTCAACTGTTAGAACTACTGGTACCGGTTCTCTTACCTTGGTTGGAACAGGTGGTAATGCAAGTGGATCTGGCTCAGGAAATCGTGGAATATATGTCGCCAATAGCAGTGTCATTACCGCGACAGGTGGCGGTGCTATTAATATCACCGGTACAGGGAGCACAAGTAGTGGCGGTTCTAGTCTTGGATTCTTTTTAAATGGGGCGAGCATCACGGGGAGTGGTGGTGCCATCAATATCACTGGTAATGGCGGGGCAAGTTCTGCAAATGGCAATCATGGCGTTCAGTTGATTACTTCTGGAACATCTATCACGAATACAGGTTCAGGAGATCTGACCATTACCGCAACTGCTGCGGGATCAGGTTCAAGTGGTGGAAATTATGGATTCTATATGTCAGGTTCTAACACAGTAAGTACTGTCAATGGATTGCTGACGATTAATGGCTATGGTGGACATGGCGGAACAACTGGTGCAAGTGCTGGTGTTTTACTATCCGCTTTTAGTGGGTCATCAA
>Ga0155195_145_pt1 | contig 27544 bp, 31 predicted proteins | sample RifCSPhighO2_02_FD_106163 | JGI IMG/M metagenome (GOLD analysis project Ga0155195, IMG submission 106163) | Alphaproteobacteria bacterium RIFCSPHIGHO2_02_FULL_46_13
GCTCCTCAATTGTCCAGACGCGTCCCATGATTTTCTCCTATTTTTTTGTCCAATGGAAAAGTGGGGGCGGGTGCCTTGGGGGCTTTGGGGAGTTTCAGATTTTTCATTTCCTTGAGCGTCGCACAAAATTGTTTTTGCGCCCGAAGGCCAACAGAATAGGATTGCATACTCTCCATTTTCCAGTCAGCATGTACAGCCATATAGGTAAATATGGCATCCAGAATATCCATTTGTTGATCGAGTGTTTCCTGACGCGGACGTTTTTTCTGAAAGATGGATTGCTGAGAATCTTCGAGAGATCGAAGATAATGGGCAAAACTTTCGGTATGATAGGACTTCCGATTACAGGCGGAAATGGCGATATCTTTGGGTGACCCTGACCGAAGGCTCGGCGGTTTCGGGGTGGGGGGATTTGGGGGTGTGTCTGTCATGCCGTTTCTCCTTTTTGGTTGGCGTATTGCACAGACGTCCTACTATAGGATAATTATGGTGGTGACTCAGTTTGAAATCTGAGCATTTACAAGGCTCTTGCCGCGAATCTCCCTCTAATATATGGTAAAAATGAAAGTCCGCAGGGCTTTTGGGGCTTGATAACCCCTGTTTTGCACGGTTTGTGACCGTTAAATCACTCCTCGACTATGGTCGGGGAGGCATTAGTGTATGTCCAACCCTCGCGGGTAAAGACTAATGCGACCCTTTGCAAAACGGGTTTATCAACTCCCCGATCACCAGTTTGAGGAGTTGAAGAATGAAAGTTTTCATTATCATAATTGTTGGAGTTGTCTTGGGATTGCAGATATTTGGCAATTCAGGAGGGTCTTCACCTAAGACCCCTAAGCCAGAATTGAGCGCTGAAGAGAAAGCATCCAATCAAAGATATGCCGCAATGTCGATGTATGCAGAAGCTATCAAAAAGGCCGCGCGTGATCCAAGTTCAATTGAATGGATGGAGATATACTCAAATAAAAATGGTTATCTTGGGTGTTTCGTTTATCGGGGGAAGAATGGGTTTAATGGCACGACAATTCAACGCACAGCAGTTTTCATGGGCAAAGTAGCTAAATGGAAGACCCACTGCGCCGGGAAAAAAGATCTAATTGATATGAGCTTTATGAAGAGCAGAATTTAAAGCTCTTCCATTTCTTCAAGGATATTCATTTCATCACACATCTCTAACATTTCTTCGATACTCCAGACATGGTCTTCAATGCCGGCCTCCATGGCTGGAGTTACTCTCAGGCTGGTATGGATGCGGCAGAAATTATGATACATAAAATGTAAAGCCACTGCATCACAGTGGCTTTCAGCTTTCTTAGAAAATGCGCTTGTCTTACGGCGAAATCTGCTAATAGAGTTCCTCATGTTGAGATTTTGACGTTCTATGTGAGCCGTTGTAATCCGCGCTTCATCAGGGCATCCAATCGATTTATCTTTATGAGCTCCTTGATACTTTCCCCGAACCTGATTTCCCTTTTTCTCGCTGTATTGCTTCATCAGTCTGCCTAAATCAACATCTTTCCCAAAGACCTGTTCGACAGCATCTTTGTATGCAGGAAAGCCATCGGTTGAGATTTGAACGCGCCCAGATAAGCGGGATTTCAAATCAGTCAAGAATTCGATTGCAGATTGTTTCGTTCTTTCTCCAATGTACCAGCAGGGAACAAGTTTTGTGTCTGGGCAGATGCAGCTGAATGTCCAAAGATCGCCGGCACATTCTTGCTCAGTTTCTGTTCCTTTTCGTGCGTAAACAAAAGACCAGATTTCATCAACCTCAATAAATTTGCAGTTTAATTCCTGCAAGGCGAGCATTTGATATCCTTCACAGAAGATGCCAATCTCATGCTGAAGTTTCATGACGGTATTTATGGAACAATCGGCTATTCTACTGGTTGATCGTACTGAGTTGCCTTCCACAAGCAGCTGAATAATCTTTGCGCGTTCTTCAACGGATTTCCGGTTCATATAATTATCATAATTGAATTATGTTTATGAACGGTTAAGCATAAAGTTCATTATAAAGGTAAAAAGTTGAGGGCTATGCGGGATTCACAGTGTGTGTTAACTTCTTGTTAATGATTCTCTTGCATTCCGCATATTAACTCAGTATTAACTGCGTACCCCCAGACTTAAAATAAGGACGATTCTTTGATGAGAACACAGATTAATTTTGTCTGTGTACTCAGTTCATAGGAGAGCTACATGGCAAACATAAACGATATATCAGACTACATTGTAGTTAAATTGAGTGATTCAGGTAGCCTTGTGAATGTTCTAAAACTTCACAAGTTGCTTTACTATACTCAAGCGTGGAGTTTGGCTTTTGGTAGAGGTCGGCTATTTGATGAGAGATTTCAAGCTTGGGTTCATGGACCAGTTAGTCGCCAAATCTATAATAGATACCCGCAAAAAACTTTATATTCTGCAATTACTTTGGATGATATTAATCCAAGGTTTGATAGCCGTAGTATCAGTTCAGATGAAAGAGCATTTGTAGATGGTGTTCTTGAGGTTTATGCTCCATTTACAGGAGCGCAATTGGAAGAAATGACTCATATTGAGCAGCCATGGATTGAAGCTAGAGCTGGTGCTGCCCCGAATGAACGCTCCGAAAATGTTATTAGTGAATCAACAATGCAATCTTATTATGCAGCAAGAATGAATGGCTAAAACTGGGCAGAAATCCTTTAAACCAAGGTTGGCAGAAGAAGTCATCAGACCTTCTGGAATTACTCCTCTACTAGGCAGAACAACACCCCCTATAAAGCTTTGGACTTTTTCATTCAGATTTTGGAATCAGATAGAGTATTTTGGTGTCGGTGGAGAGAATAAAAGTTGGTTTATTTCTCTCCTAAATAGATTAACTGATATGTCTAAGCTTCAATTGGAAGTGCTCAAAGATGATGGTTTAAAAGATGGCATCAGATTTCATGAAATCAATTGGGATCAGAAAAATATACCTCTTCAAAGAGATCAGTTTGATTGGATACCTAAGGAATATTTAAACAACCCTGACGACTTCCCATTTTGCCAGTTCCACGTTTCAAAAGCATTGGGAAGAATTGTCGGATTTTTCGATGAATCTCAAGTCTTTAATATTATTCTATTAGACCCTAGACATAATATACAGCCATGCAGGTCTTTTAGTTATGCTGTAAACTCTACTCATATTGGCACGTGCCAATATTCTAGGCTTGTTCACACAGTAGAAAAATTTAAATGCGCTTCACCAACATGTTCCAAGGCAGAATTATTAGCTTCAATTAATAATAAGCTGGATGAAGATAGAAATGTAATCATAATGAATATCAATGATGATGCTAAGCAAAGATTGAGAACATTAGTGGATAAAGGAATACTTAGCCATTCTGGAGAAGCGCTAGAGTATGCTCTATCTAAAGCTATTGAAGAATATGAGGCACTTGAGGATTAGCTAATTATCCCATCTCGCTTTTGCTGCTTTTTTAGCAATTTCAGATCTCTCCTCAGCAGTTAAGCTCTCAGCCCTAGCTTTTCCACCCTTTTTACCCCCAAGACGACCTAGCGCGACTGCGGCGGGGTTTTTGCCCTTATCTGGGTCAGGACGCTCAATCGCGCCTGTGGCGATATCCGCGATAAACTTACCTAACTGGTTGGAATCTCTGGGAGCTTTAGCCATATTCTTAATATACCGCAAAAGCCTTAAAAGGCGAAAAGGTTAATTTTTCAAACTGAGTCACCACCATAATTATCCTAATGTGTCAAGGTTTATAAGTTTGACAATTTTTATGGAATTTCATAAGACTGCAGGATGACGCTTCATCGTTCCTCTATCCGTCGCCCCAGCCTTCAAGAGATCAGGGAGATTTTTCCGAGTGCCACGGGTGTTGGTATTGCTTTGCCGGAAATCGGCAGGGGGTTGGTGGTCGGATTTAACCGCCTTGCCACATTCGGAGACGAGTTGAAAATTGACGGAGCATCGTCACAGGTCACGCATGCGCCTTTATTCGAATTGACCCGTACATTCGGATTTGTTGTTCTGAAAAATTGTAGGGTGCATAACATTCCTGTCGAACAAGCATCCAAATTATCCCATGGAAAAGACGGTGACGGGAAATTTATTCAAGATCCGTTCCATTATGATATTGCCCCGCCAGAGAATAACCTTGGCCTGCCGCCTGATGATTATATGTCCGCCATTTATAAAAATTCACCGGAGGCGCGCGAGGAAGATACACTCTATGCGCTGGAGGGGGATGTCAAAGAGGCGATTAGAAAATTGGATAAAGATGATTTGCCCGATGAAGTCGTGGACGCGCTGTCCGAAATGGAGAGGCCGGATTATCATTTCAGACTATATCATCCGCAGGAACAGGGCGCGCGCCAGATTGTCAGGGCGCAATACCCTGATTTTGTGGAGAATGTTTTTCGCCTGATCACCGACGGGCGGAAATATCGGCAAGCATGGTTAAAGGATCAGTGGGATATTTTTATCCATGCCAATACCTATCGTGACGGTCTGCATGCAAGGCCAACGGGGCATATGATGATGTCAACAGAAGTTCCGTCAAATCCGTTGTGCGGGTTGTATTTGTTTAAGTAATAGATTTTCCTATGGCGGATAAAGTTTCGCGGGTTGGAAATTTGGCGGGGGTGGGCTATATCATAGAGGCCATTCCCGTACTCTGTTATGAAAGAAGTGATGATCATGTCCTCTATTCAATCGTTAAACCCTGCCAAGAATTTTGAAGTTGTAGGCGAAGTGCCGATGTCCACGGTGGAGGAAGTTCATGCCAAGGTGATGGCGGCACGGAAAGCGTTTCCTATCTGGAAAGCTATGCCCCTTTCGCAGCGTTTGGAAATTCTCGGGAAACTACGTGACCAGTTTATATCCAACAGACAAAAATTGGCGGAATTGATGACGGCGGAAATGGGAATGCCGATTACCCAGACATTATTTACCGTTGACCGAGCCGTATCGTATATGAATTGGAGTCTTGAGAACGCCGAACGGGTTTTGATGCCCGAGGTGACCTATGAAGATGACCATGAAATCCATGAAATTCTGTTCGAGCCTTACGGCGTGGCGGCCTGCATTTCGCCGTGGAATTTTCCGGCATCGAATTTTGTGTGGGCGTGTTTTCAAGCTTTATGTGTCGGCAATACGGTCGTCTTTAAAAATTCCGAAGATGTGCAGTTGTTTGCCGTGGAGATTGAGAATATGGCCAAGGAGGCAGGATTCCCCGAGGGTGTGTTCAATGTGATTTACGGTGACGGCAAAGTGGCGCAGGCGATGATTGCCGATGACATTAACCTCATCAGTTTTACGGGCAGCACCAAAGTGGGGGAGTTATTATATAAGCAGGCGGCGGAGAAATTTATTCCGGTTGTCTTGGAACTGGGTGGGTCTGACCCCGGATTGATTTTCGGGGATGCAGATATTGATCAAGCAATTGGCGCCATTTATGCAGGACGCTTTACCAATTGCGGTCAGGTGTGCCAGTCGATGAAACGGGTGATTGTGCATGAGAGCCGCTTTGATGAGGTCGTTACAAAATTATCCAATTTATTGATGGGCAAGAAACTGGGTGACCCGATGTTGCCGACCACCGATCTGGGGCCTTTGGTATCGCAAAAACAACTGGACACATTGTTGGGGCAGGTGCAGGACGCGGTTGATAAGGGCGCGAAAATCATTTGCGGCGGGAAACAACCTGCGGGATTAAAAGGGGCGTATTTTGAGCCGACGATTTTGACGGACGTGACGCCCGATATGCGGGTCTGGTCAGAGGAAGTTTTCGGCCCTGTGTTACCGATTGTCAGTTTTTCAACCTATGATGAAGGCATCGCCAAGGCCAATGATACGATTTACGGCCTGTCGTCCAATATTTTTTCAAGCGACCCCGAAATTATTCGCCGCGCAGTCTCCGACATTCAGGCGGGGATGGTGCGGGTGAACGGGGTCAATTCAGGACGGCCTTCGAATATCTTTGGCGGGTATAAACGCTCTGGCTTAGGGCGCGAAAACGGGGCGTATGGCTTTCATGACGTGACCCAGAAAAAGATGGTCGCGCGCCCCAAATAGAAAATATTTGTCATATTGTAAATTTTGTTGCTTTTTCCCAAAAAGGGGAGTAAATTGCGGCATTCATAAATAATTAAAAAAGGTGTGTGTGATGAATTTATCAGAAAATTTTCAAGAAGTGATTGAATCCATGAAAAGACCTGTTGCGGTACTTGCGGTTGCTCTGACTCCTATGTTCATGACTGGTTGTGCTAACATGAAATTAAATCTTCCTGAAGGGAATATGGGTGGTATCCCTGTTGGTCGTGTCATAAACCAATCTGTTAATCGTGATGTTTATGACGCCAAAAAGGCGGCCGCCGGTCAAGTTAAAGGTGCGTTGAGAGGTACTGCGTGCCTCGATGAAAATGGTCATGTGACTCATGTTGTTGTAGGGGATCCTAGACAATGTGATGTCCAGAAAAATAATAGAACTGGCGTTTCCCCGCGCCCTCGCTAATCAAAGATTTAATTTAAAAAGAGGTTTCAAATGTCATATACAAGTTTAGCCACGAAATTTGGCGCAAGTGTTATAGCTCTCAGTTTAGGCGGATGTGCAGCGTTGGGTGATCGGGCTGTGGGCCTTGAAAGACAACAGGTTGGTGTCACAGATAGCGTTAGAAACAATGTTGTTCTTTTGAATGCGTGTGAACGTGAAGGGATCAAGCCTCGTCCTGCGACCATGGTTACACAACAGGAAATGTATCAACGTACCCGTGCTGGGGAAGTAAATTATCTTTATAATGGCTATTATCTTTTTGCCAAGAAAAGCCTTGTGGAACAATGGGCTCCTATCGCTGGTGCTTTGATTGTTGGTGGCTTGACCAACGGAGTTGGATCTGCGGGTGTCCGCGTTGCGACAACTGTTGCTGGAGCAGGAGCTGGGGCATGGGCTGGAGAGAAATTATCCGATCAGGCTATTCTTGAGAGAATGGCCAAAGAAAAAGGATGTGAAGACGAGATTGATGCAAAAGGTGCCGCCCCGCTCAGAACCTTTATTACAGGTCAACCTGCGGATCGTCCGCATGGGGCACCTCCACGCGTTCTTGACCGACAAGATTATATGCAAGGTCATATTGCTCCTTATTCCGCGCTTGGTCGCAAAGTTTATCGTACACCTGGGTTTGGGGATTAAGCTCCATCAGGATATTTTTTTCAAAACCCCGCCATCGCGGGGTTTTTTTATTGCTTCACAAAGGGCTTAAAATTTGGCATGCTCTTGTTATGACATTCAGGCACGCCGTTATCATTCGAATTATTCGCCCGACCTTGTTTTTTTAGCAAGAGTCGGGTTTCCGCGTGACTTCCAATCTGATACAACAATTCCCACAGAAAACCTGATCTTTATCAGGATATAAGAATGCGAGATTTAATTAAAAATGACCACTGAAACGAACAATGATTTTTATGTGTTTTTGCCAAAGACCGATTTCCCGATGCGGGGCGATTTGCCGCAAAAAGAGCCTGCGATTTTAAAAAACTGGGCCGATGAAAAATTATATGAAGAAATTCGCCAAGTTTCCAAAGGCAAACCAAAATGGGTTTTGCATTGGGGGCCACCATACGCCAATGGTCGCGCGCATATGGGGCATGCGTTTACAAAATCACTGAAAGACATTGTGAATCGTTGCAAACAAATGCAGGGGTATGATGCACCGCTCGTCCCCGGATGGGATTGCCACGGTCTGCCGATTGAATGGAAGATCGAAGAACAATATCGCGAAAAAGGATTGGACAAAGATGATGTGCCTGTCCCGAAATTCCGTGCGGAGTGCCGTGAGTTCGCGCAAAAATGGGCGGATATTCAATCTGCCGATTTCCAACGTCTGGGCGTGTTCGGTGATTTCAAAAACCCGTATATGACCATGGCGAAACACAGCGAATCCGTGATCGCGCGAGAGATTCACAAATTTGTGACCAACGGATTACTCTATCGCGGTGTGAAACCCGTGATGTGGTCGGTGGTCGAGAAAACGGCACTCGCAGAGGCCGAGGTTGAATATAAAGATCATAAATCCATCACTATCTGGGTGAAGTTCCCTGTTGTGAAAGCCGCGCATCAAAAATTGAACGGTGCAAAAATCGTCATCTGGACAACAACACCATGGACGATGCCGTCTAACCGCGGGATCGCTGCGGGAGAAAATATCAAATACGGTATTTTCAAACATGGTGATGAGAAATTGGTGGTTGCACTTTCTCTTGCGGAGGCTGTGAAAGAGGCCGCGAAAATTGAAAGCTGGACATTAGAGGCGGAGTTAACGGGGGCGGATATTATCGGCACGATCTGCGCGCATCCGCTCCGCGGTAAAGGATATGAATTCGATGTGCCCGTCCTGAAAGGTGATTTCGTCACCGAGGATGCAGGAACAGGCTTTGTTCATATCGCGCCGAGCCATGGTGAGGACGACTTTTATTTAGGCAAAGCCGCTGGTCTGGAAATCACCGACAACGTGGCCGATGACGGGACATTCCGTGAGCATGTGCCGTTATTTGCGGGACTAGCCGTTTATAACCAGAAGGGTGAAATGGATCAGGGGAATTTTGCCCCGATCAAGGCGATTGAAGAGGCCGGCAATTTATTGGCCAAGGCATCCGTCCGCCATGAATACCCGCATAGCTGGCGGTCAAAAGCCCCGATTATTTACCGTACCACGCCGCAATGGTTTGTGGCACTGGATAAAAAAATCGCGGGTCAGAACGCGACGCTCCGTGAGACGGCATTACAGGCGATTAAAGATACCAAATGGTATCCTGCATCGGGTGAAAACCGTATTTCGGCGATGATTGCCGGACGCGGTGATTGGTGTTTATCCAGACAACGTGTCTGGGGCGTGCCGATTGCGTTGTTCGTTGATAAAAAAACGGGCGAGGTTTTGAATGACCAGTCCGTGTTTGACCGTATTGTCAAAGCGTTCGAAGAAGATGGTGCGGACGCATGGTGGCAAAGACCTGCGCAAGAATTTTTGGGCGCGGAATATCAAGCAGAAAATTATCATCAGATTTTTGATACGGCGGACGTGTGGTTTGACTCTGCATCCACCCATGCGTTTGTGTGTGATGAACGCCCTGATTTGAAATGGCCTGCCGACCTTTATCTGGAAGGGTCAGACCAGCATCGCGGGTGGTTCCATTCATCGCTCCTTGAATCTTGCGCCACGCGTGGACGTGCGCCATATGAATCTGTGTTGACGCACGGATTTGTACTGGATGAAAAAGGATATAAAATGTCAAAATCATTGGGCAACGTCGTTGACCCGAATGATGTCCTCAAACAATATGGCGCGGATATTCTGCGCCTGTGGACGGTGACATCCGATTATTCCGAAGATGTGCGCATTGGTAAAGATACGCTCAAAAACGCTGCGGATTTATATCGCCGTATTCGGAATACGTTCCGCTTCCTGCTCGGCGCACTTGAAGGCTTTACAGAGGATGAGAAAATTGCCGTATCGGAATTTTCAAAAATGCCTGAGCTGGAAAAATTGGTGTTGCATTGGATGGCAGAGATGGATGGCAATATCCGTACCGCGATTGATGCGCATGATTATAATTCAATGATCCAGAAATTACACCATTTCTGTTCGGTGGATTTGTCGGCATTCTATTTCGACATTCGGAAAGACAGATTATATTGTGACCGTCCGGATAGTTTTGATCGTCGGGCATGCCGCACGGTTCTCTATCATTTATTTGAATCTCTGGTCACATGGTTTGCGCCGATCCTGTGCTTTACGGCGGAGGAAGCATGGGGATACCGCCCTGCATCCCTGTACCCAGATGTCAAAAGCGTGCATTTGGTGACCTTCCCGACCATTCCGGCGGATTGGAAAAATGATGCACTGTCCGCGAAATGGGATAAAATCCGTGATGTGCGCCGTGTGATCCTCGGTGCGTTGGAACCAAAACGGGCTGATAAAACCATCGGCTCATCGCTCGAAGCCCATCCGCAAATTTTTGTGGACGCAGAGATTGCGAAACTGCTGAACGGCATTGATATGGCGGAAGTTGCGATCACATCGCAAGTCACTATCGTAACGGAATCTGCTCCTGCCGGTGCATTTGCACTGGGTGATGTTGCGGGTGTTGGCGTGGTGTTTGAACTCGCCAAGGGCAATAAATGCGAACGCTGCTGGAAAATTCTGCCTGATGTCGGAAGCGATTCCGAATATCCGACGCTCTCCAAACGTGATGCGGATGCTGTGAGATATTATCAGTCAGTCAAGAAAGCCGCATAAAATGCAGAAATTTTTTCTGACAGGTTTGATCATCCTTCTGGCCTTTGTTGACCAGTTGAGTAAGTGGTGGATTATGGAGGTTTTTTATCGGCCTCGGGTGTTTGAGGCTGATGGAGCGTCGTTGCCGTTTTTTGAATGGTTGACGACATTTGGGCAACAACAATTCCCGCCAACCTTGATTGAGGTGACATCGTTTTTCAATTTATCGATGGTCTGGAACAAGGGCGTGAGTTTCGGGATGTTCGCGTCCGCGCATGATATTATGCCATATATTTTAAGTGGTGTTGCCCTTATCATGTCAGTGATATTGGGCGTTTGGATGCGCAGAGCCACGCATCTTTCGACACTGATTCCACTCGCGATGATTATATCGGGGGCGTTGGCCAATGTGTGGGATCGGTTGCGGTTTGGCGCGGTGGCGGACTTTCTCGATTTCCATTACCAAGATATGCATTATCCGTCTTTTAACATTGCCGATTGCTGTATTGTCGTCGGTGTCTTGTTATTGGCCTTTGACGGGGTTATATTAGAGCGTTGTCGCGAGAAAAAGAAACTGCAAAAGGAAACTACACATGAATCAGTTGCTTAAAATTTCAACCAAGGGACTTATTCTTGGAATTTTTTTATTAAGTACCGGATGTGATACCGTTAAATCCGAACTTGGCCTTGATCGCCATACGCCTGATGAATTTGCAGTGATGCAGCGCGCGCCGCTTGAAATACCAACAGATCTGACAACATTGCCTGTTCCGCAACCCGGAATGGATCGCCCGCAAGATGTGACCGCCAAAGAACAAGCCAAGGAAGCTATTCTGGGTCAAGATGTTGATGCAAAACCATCTGCTGCCGAAAATGCTTTGGTCAGTAAAGTCGGCGGGGGAACAACAGATTCTAAAATACGCGAGAAATTGGCGGCAGAGGGTAAAGATGGCGGAAAAGATAATCGCCCTGTCGTCAAACGTATCTTTGGTATCGGTAGCGATACAGCAGGATCACGCGTGGTTGATGCCGAGGCCGAAGCCAAGCGGATACAGGATGCCAAAAAAGCCGGTAAACCGATTACAGATGGTGAAACCCCTTCTGTAGATGACTAAGAGGGGTATCACATGATGAGATATAGAACAGCGTTTACATTCGTTCTGCTGGCATTTTGTTTTTCTAATCCGTCTCAGGCCGCTCCTGAAAAAGTATATAATGCGGAGTCCATTACCCTGTCCAACGGGATGCAGGTTGTGGTTATCCCGAACCACCGCGCCCCTGTTGTATCGCATATGGTGTGGTATAAAGTCGGGGCTGCCGATGAACCGCAAGGTGATGGTGTATCGGGTGCCGCGCACTTTCTGGAACATTTGATGTTTAAAGGCACGAAAGCCGTTGCCCCCGGACAATTTTCAAAAATCATTCGTGGTTGGGGCGGCGAAGATAACGCCTTTACCAGTTGGGATTACACGGCTTATTTTCAATCCGTATCCAAAGATAAATTACCGAATGTGATGGCGCTTGAGGCGGACAGGATGTTGAATGTGACATTACCGCCCAAAGAAATTGCATCGGAACTTCCTGTGATTATTGAAGAACGTCGCATGCGTACTGATAATGATCCGCAATCGTTATTTTCCGAACAGATGCGCGCCATATTATTTGCGTCCACCAATTATGCCGTTCCGATTATCGGTTGGCGCGATGAGATGCCGAAATTAAACCGCGATCATGTTTTGAATTATTATCAAACTTGGTACACGCCCAAAAATGCTATTCTGGTGGTGTCGGGTGATGTCACGATGAATGACGTGAAACCGCTGGCGGAGAAATATTACGGCTTTATCCCGAGCCATGATGTGCCGGATCATGTTCGCCCCATCACCCCTGATTTCCCATCACCGACCACTTTGAAATTTGAATCGGATGAACTCCGCCAGCCCATGTTCCTTGAGGCTTGGCGCGCGCCGAGTTATATCATGGATAAAAAAGAGGCCTTGGCCTTGGATGTGTTGATGGAGACATTAAGCGGCGGGTCTTCGACCGAGCTTTATCAATCTTTGGTCGTGGAACAGAAGATTGCCACCGATATCTCTCTCTCGTTCGAAGGGGATTCGCGTGGTGAGGGAAGTATCTGGTTATCGGCTGTGCCTGCGCCCACCGTTACCCTCGAAAAATTGCAACAAGCGATTGACCGTAAATTGGGTGAATTGGTGAAATCTGGATTGAGTGATGAGGCCTTTCAAAAAGCAAAAACCCGCATGATTGACCAAGAATTATATGCACGCGATAGTGTGATGGGCCCCGCCATGGTCGTTGGACAAGGATTGTCTTACGGTTTAACATTGGACGATATCGAAACGCGCCCCGCGCAGATTCAGGCCGTCACATTGGATGATGCCAATGCCGTCCTTAAAAAATATCTTGATCCTGTGTCCCCCAAACATCTTCCTGTGATTGGATTTATGATCCCGAAAGAAAAGGCAAAATAATCATGAGAATTGCTTTTGCTGCCCTGATATTATTTATGGCTCCCCCTGCGCAGGCGGCTATTTTGAACATTCAACAAGTCACATCGCCGAACGGGTTAAAGGCTTGGTTGGTCGAAGATCATAGCGTGCCTGTCGTATCTATCCGTTTCCAGTTTAAAGATGCGGGGGCGATAAATGATCCGAAGGATAAACAGGGACTTTCGCAAATCCTTTCCAACACTTTGGATGAAGGAGCGGGAGAGATGGATAGTAAGGCGTTTCAGGCAGCTTTGAATGACCATTCCATCGCGCTGTCTTTTCAATCTTCGCGTGATGATTTTGGCGGATCGATTAAAACATTATCCAAATATCAGAACGAAGCCTTTGATTTATTGGCGCTTGCCTTAACCAAACCACGCTTTGATAAAGACCCTGTCGCCCGCATGATTGATAGTAATCTGGTGCGTATCCGTAGCAGTATGACCGACCCCGAATGGATGAACGCACGATTGACCAATGCGGTGATTTATGGTGACCATCCTTATGCGATGAATACAGGCGGCACGATCAGCAGTTTGCCGCGCATTACCCCTGATGACTTGCGCGCCAAATTCAAAACACAACTTGCCCAAGATAATTTGATTGTCGCGGTTGCAGGAAATATGAGTGCGAGTGAAGTGTCTGGTATGTTGGACAAAGTCTTCGGCCAACTTCCGAAAACATCTAAGGTTCAGAAAATCGAGGATGCTGTTTTTGACGACCAACCATCTGTGACTCTTTATGAACAAAATATTCCGCAGACGATTATCAATATGGTGATTCCTGGGATTAAACATACCGACCCCGATTATCATGCGGCAGAGGTGATGGATTTTGTGTTGGGGAGTTCGGGGTTCGGGTCACGATTAACCGAAGAGGTGCGTGAGAAACGCGGACTGACTTATGGGATTTATAGCGGCCTGTCCGAGATGAATCATTCAAGTATATTATCAATTGGTGCTGCAACGCGGAATGAAAAAACGGATGAGGTCATTCAGATCACCAAAGATGTGATGGACGGCATGACCAAAGCCAATATTACCGAAAAAGAGTTAAAGGATGCAAAATCCTACCTGATTGGCTCAGTTCCCCTGCAATTGACCTCAACCGACCGGATTTCCGCCATTCTCATTGGTTTATTGAGTGATAATTTACCCATGGATTATATGGAACAACGCACAAAGGCTATCGAAAAACTGAATGTTGACGATATTTTAAGGGTTTCTAAGCGATTATTAGAGATCAAGAACATAAAAATAATATTGGTGGGTCATCCTCAAAAGGGCGATCATTATAAGATTGTTTCGTCGTTGCCGAATGTAGAATAAGCCCTTAAAGTAGAAGCATGTCAAACGCGCAAGATACGAATTCATTACAAATTTTACAGCAGTTCGAGCTGGATGCCATCATTAAGAAACATTTGATGTTTGTGAAGGCTAAAAATGGTGGGGCGCGCGCGATTATTAAGTTCAAATCAATGGTTGGGTTAACCTTCCACGGGGCTGATTTATCCGGTGCGGATTTTACCGGTTGCGATATGCGCAATTGTTCTTTGGCAGGCGGCAATTTTCTGAATGCTGTTTTCTATGGATGTAATTTGCAGAGCGCAAATTTGGCAAAAGGAAATTTTTCCCGTGCGGATTTCCGTGGCGCGGATCTCACTGGTGCAGATCTGACCGATGCCGATTTGAGTAAGGCCGATATGCGCATGGGCGCGAAAATCATTTCTCAAAACACCACCACCCATGCAAAAGTTGAAAGCCTTGATGGAACAACCATTTTCAGAGGGTCTGATCTTGAAAATGCCAATATGAGTGATGCGAGGGCGTCACAAATTGATTTGTCCAATTCGAATTTAACCAATGCGCGGATGGCGAATATTGACCTGTCGCAGGCCAATCTTGAAAATGCCAATATGTCACATGTTGACCTGACCAAAGCAGATTTGGAAGGGGCGCGCATGGCGGGTGTCGTTCTCACGGGTGCAACCCTCACCGATGCCAAAACCGAAGGCGCGCTGATGGAATATGTGCTCACCGATAAGGCGGAGGGTAAAGTATTTGATTATACACAGGGAGAAGATAGTGAACTTGTCCAGATTTTAAAATCCCATTCGCAATGGATTCAGTTTCAAGGGAAGGGTGCAGGGCAACGTGCCGATTTATCCGGGTATGATATGCGCAATATTACCGACCTTGCACGATATAGTTTAACCGCGGTGAAGGCCGAGGACGCAATTTTTCAGGGGATGGCGTTGCTATCTGCGCAAATGCAAAGCGGTGATTTTAATCGCAGTGATTTCAGAGATGTTAAATTTATCGAGGCTGACTTGAGAGCATCCAAATTCGTCGGGGCAAAAATGTCCCGCGCCAATTTGCAGAAGGCCAATCTTTCCCCGTTATTTTTTGCGGGCGATAAAGAGATCGTTGCAGATTTGACCGATGTTGATTTGAGCTTTAGTGATTTATCGGGATGTAATCTTCAAAATGCGATTCTGGTAAGGGCTAATTTGCAAGGGTCTAATTTATCAGAGGCAGACCTTCGCGGGTGTGATTTAACGGATGCGAATCTGGAAAACACAAATATGCACAGAACCAAAAAATCCGACTAAACCTCTCTTTTGATGTGTGGTATCGTCTTGTTGACGGTCGGGTGCTTTACCTGAAAGTCATCAATTTCTTTCATCACATATTTTGGAGAATCTAGAATGAATAAACTCGCTCTTATCGCTGCGTTTGCTTTCCTTGCACTTCCAGTTGCTGCACAAGCTTCTGAACATGCTACTCCTGCTGCTGAAGAAACTAAAGCTGCCCATGATGCTGTTGAAGCAAAAGAAGTTACCCTGAAAGATGGCACTAAAGTTGTTATCGAAGGTGAAACTGTTTCTGTTGTTGATGCAGAAGGCAAAAAAACGGCTGCTCCAGATGGAGAACATGAATTGGCTGATGGTACAAAAGTAACGACCAAAGACGGTAAATTGGTTACTGCACCTGCTGCCGAAGCGCCTGCAAAACACTAATTTTTATAAGATTCCTTGTAAACCCGCCCTTTATCCTAAGGGCGGGTTTATTTTTTGCATTCTGGACAACTTCCTGTTACAAAGCCGCATCATGATTATATCCGCTCGTATGCTTGCCGTTCTCGACCTGTTGGAACGCACCCAAAAATCCCCCATTCCAATGGATTTGACCATTGGAGATTACATGCGCAACCGTCGCTATATCGGGTCGAAAGACCGTACCGATATTGTCGAGCGTATTTACGGCATCGTCCGTCATCATGCCCGTTTGAATTGGGCATTGGAACAAGCGGGTGTTACGGTGCCAAGTGCGCGGATTAAATTATTAGCATATCTGTTGTTGGTTGAAGGCAGAGAAGACCCGACCGTTTATTTTGACGGCACAAAATATGCGCCACCTCAAGTCACGCAGGACGAGATTGACGTTCTTCATCGCTTGCCGAAAAATTTTGATGCGGCCCCGTCAGATGTTCTGTTTGAATGCCCTGCAAATTATTCTGCATCACTTCACGCATATTTCGGCAAAGATTTTGATGTTGAGATGGAAGCGTTGTGTCATGGCGCAACACTTGATTTAAGAATCAATTGTGTCGCGGGCGACCGTGAGAAGATGAAAGAGTCTTTGGAAAAAGATAAAGTTGAAACAGACCTGACGCCGTATTCCCCTTGGGGATTGCGTGCCAAAGGCAAGGCATTCCTTGGGGAGACCAAGGCGTTCCGTTCCGGTCATATCGAGATTCAGGATGAAGGGTCGCAATTGATTGCCCTTGCCTGTGATGTTCAACCGGGGATGCAGGTTCTGGATTATTGCGCAGGCGGTGGCGGTAAAACGCTGGCACTGGCATCGGCGATGCGTGTTAAAGGGCGTATCGTTGCCATGGACTTAGAAGAAGCCAGATTGGCAAAAGCCAAGACACGTTTTAAACGCGCGAAGGTCAGTGACATTATCGAGACCCGCCCATTGTCAGACGAGAAAAGCCGTAAATGGTTGCGCCGTCAAAAACAAAGTTTTGATGTGGCCTTGGTTGACGTGCCATGTTCAGGCACAGGGACATGGAGACGGAACCCCGATACACGCTGGAGAAATTATGGTCCATCGGTTGAAGAGATTATTCCTGTTCAGGCCGATATTCTGGAACGTGTGGCCGGTGTTGTAAAACCGGGTGGGCGTTTGGTCTATGCGACTTGTTCCTTGCTTCCCGAAGAAAACGAACAACAGATTGAAAAATTTCTGGCGGGACACCCTGAATATGAATTAGCAGACCTTCAAGACGTCTGGCCAGAAGGGTGCAAGCCGCCATGTGAAGGCAAATATATGCGCCTGACCCCCAAACGCCACAATACGGACGGGTTTTTTGCGGCTGTTTTGATCAGAAAAGATGATGATTTAGAATAATTATTGACATAATTTGTTAATTTATAGATGATAAGCCTTTCCTAATAGAGAGGTTCATCACGGTCATGCAAAATTTTTCGGACACCGTTCCCGCTAAGCGTAAAAAGAAACTTTTTACAGTTGGATTAAATCTGCATGACTGGAATTCTCAATTCGCTGGAAAAACTTTTGATGAGAGAGCGCAGTCAATTGAACTTTTCTCTCGTCATCTTGCTCCGCGGGGGAGCATTTCTTTAAACGGAACACCAAAAGAAAAAAAAGAAGCACGAAATTTTCTGCTCTCCAGAATTGATGAGGATATGGCCCTCTATCATCTTCAGCCAGAGGTCTCTTGTTCTGCGAGCAGCCCTGTTCATTTTTTAGCAGCCTTTAGTAGATTACAAACTTTACCCCCATCCATTATTTTCCAAAAATTGATTGATGAGATAGAACTCAAAATGTCTGGACTGGATGCAAATTCTTTATCGGGTATTCCGGGATATTTTTCAGGGTTGGGGGTTTGTCCATCTGATGATTTTATAAATACTTGGTGGGATCATGCAAAGTATTTGGCCAAAGATTGGAATCTAAAAGATTCTTACCGCATTATTTATCAATTGGCGATATTGGATTGTATCGCCGTTCAAGATGGCAGGGAACCTACCCCTTGCGCAGATATCATTCGCCCTGTAATGCGTATTTTTTCGAATGGAGCTGATGATTTATTCCCTCAAGAAGTTGATAGTCAAATCTATTATGCCGCCAAATGGTTTGGGTATGATTTTATAGAAGGACGCATAATTCAATCCACGACAGAGAGAATTTCAGAAGCAGAAAAATTTGTGGGGAAAGGGTTGGCGGACAAAGGTTTTACAATTTATGATGACCATGTTTTACAAGGAACACAGCATAGATTTGATCTGGTCATTGCCTTTAATAGAAATTCTGTCGGTCTTGAAATTGATGGCCCGTTCCATTTTGTCTTTGATGCTGAAAATCAATTGATGCGATATAATGGATCAACACGCCTGCATACTGTGTTAATGGAAAAAATGATGGGCGATCATTTCAGAATTTTACGCATCCCTTATCCTCAATTAGAGCGCCGTTCTGCCATTGATAATATTGAACAGACTTTACGCCATTTGAATGGGCATCCTAAGGGGGCGGCTTATATTATGCGGGGCGCAAAATCTGTTATGCCAACGAATCAGGGGGAATGTTGGAGTTTACCATCCCCCTGATATTTTCTAGCTGTTCATATATTTCGGCAACCACTCTTCGTTGATTGCGATCAGGTCGGCAACGGATATAGATGTTCCATCAACCACCAGTGATTTGCCCGAGGTTGTTCCGATTTTAAGGATCGGGATTCCTGCGGTTTTGGCGGCCGAGATCAGGTGGTCTGCATCTTTGGTGGTGACCACATAACGGGATTGGTCTTCGCCAAACCAGAAACCAGCCAGATTGGAATCGGCAGATTCAACGGTTGCTCCGATTTGTCCAGCCATTGCCATTTCGGCAACTGCCACCAATAATCCGCCATCGCTCACGTCATGGCAGGCAGTGATGGTGCCGTCCATAATATTGGCGCGAACGAAATCACCATTGGCGCGTTCAGCCAGAAGATCAGTCGGTGGAACAGACCCTTCTTCTTTGCCGTGCAGTTCACGGAGGTAGAGAGATTGTCCCAAGTGACCGCGGGTTGTGCCGATGACCAGAATTGTTTCGCCCTCTGCTGCAAAGCCGAGGCCCACGGATTTTTTATAATCTGCAATCAAGCCTACACCGCCAATGGCAGGGGTTGGTTGAATGGCTGTGCCCGAGGTTTCGTTATAGAGCGACACGTTGCCCGAGGCGATCGGGTAATCGAGCGCGATACAGGCGGCAGAAATGCCTTCGAGGGACGTTACAATTTGTCCCATGATTTCAGGTTTTTCAGGGTTGCCGAAGTTCAGATTGTTCGTAATCGCAAGCGGGGTTGCGCCTGTCGCCGTGATATTGCGCCATGTTTCGCACACGGCTTGTTTACCACCTTCGAACGGATCGGCATGGACGTAGCGCGGGGTCACGTCAGAGGTCATTGCCAAGGCTTTTGCTTTGTTTGGAATCTTGACCAAGGCGGCATCACCGGCTTTTAAAGCTTGGGTATTTGCAATGCCCGGGGAGAAAATCGTCTCACCCATCACGAGCGAGTCATATTGTTCCCAGATCCAGCGTTTGGACGAGAGGTCAGGGCAGCCCATTAATTTTTTAAGGGCTGCGACCGCGCCATCATGACCGAGGGGATAGGCCGTATCATCGATTGCCGCAGGCTTTTTCGGGGCAACGGATGGGCGGTCGTATAAAGGGGATTGGTCAACGAGTGGCGGCACAGGAATATTGCACCATTCCTCGCCATACATATTGAGGACAAGGCGTTTATCATCTGTTGTATAACCGATGACCGCGAAATCTAAATCCCATTTCTCGATAATTTTACGCGCGGTGTCTTCTGACCCCGGTTTTAAAATCATCAACATCCGTTCTTGGGATTCAGACAGCATAATTTCATACGGCACCATGCCTTGTTCGCGTTGCGGAACGTCATCCAGATTCAGCACGACGCCGATCTCGCCTTTCGATGCAATTTCAACGGAGGAGGAGGTGAGGCCAGCGGCGCCCATATCCTGAATCGAGATAATCGCATCGGACTGCATCAACTCGAGACAGGCTTCGATGAGGAGTTTTTCGGTGAACGGGTCGCCGACCTGAACGGTTGGGCGGTTATCTTCTGCGCCGTCCACGAATTCAGCCGAGGCCATGGTTGCGCCGTGGATACCGTCACGTCCTGTTTTTGATCCGACATAGACGATTGGTTGTCCGACACCTGCACCGCGTGCGTAATAGATGGCGTCTTGTTCGGCAAGTCCGACGCACATGGCGTTGACGAGGTTATTGCCGTTGAATGATTTGTGGAAATTGGTCTCTCCGCCCACTGTCGGGACGCCTGTGGAATTGCCGTAGCCTGAAATCCCTGCGACCACACCTTTGACCAAGGTTTTGGTTTTCGGGTGGGATGGTTCGCCAAAACGCAGGGCGTTCAAATTGGCAATCGGGCGACCGCCCATGGTGAACACGTCACGCATGATCCCGCCGACACCTGTCGCCGCACCTTGGTATGGTTCGATATAAGACGGGTGGTTGTGGGATTCCATTTTAAAGAGGGCGGCTTGACCGTCGCCAATATCAATGACACCCGCACCTTCGCCTGGCCCTTGGATCACACATTTGCCTTTGGTCGGCAATTTTTTGAGGTGGATGCGCGATGATTTATAAGAACAATGTTCAGACCACATGACCGAGAACACGCCGAGTTCGGTATAAGTCGGCATCCGCCCCAGAATATCCTGCACCAACTGAAATTCATCAGCGGTCATCCCAAACGATTTGGCAAGAGCCGCGGTGATAGCGGGTTCTTGGATAACTGGTTTTTCTTTTCTAACAGCGGTCATGTTGTTTTCCTCTATATTTCTTTTACCATCATATTGGCGACGTGGTTGTAGCCGTTTTGTTCGTAAAGGTTTTTGGCTTGTTTGTTGCTAGTGAGATAGACAATCAGGCACAGGTCACATTTATATTTTTGGGCAACCAGTTCAACGCGTTCCAGAATGTCTGTCCCGATACCGAGGCCACGGTAATCTTCTTCGACCACCAGATTATTGATGATGCCGTAAGGTTTGCCGTTATTCAACGGGTCGTCACAGACACGCAGGCCTGCAATCCCCAAAACTTCGTTGGTGTTTTTGGCAACATAGAGTCGGTAATTCTGGTCATAGGATTTTTGGTATTGTGCCCATGATTTTGCGAGGGTCAGGTCTTCGATTGTTTCCGGTGTTTCAAGACGGCCTAATTGTTGGAGTAGCGGGAATACCTCCGCAAACTCATCCTCGGTTGTGACTTCGTATAATTCGAATTTTGGAGTTGGTATATCGTTTGTGGTTTCGGGCATTATTATTGTCCTTGGGTTGGGGCGACGTATGAGGATTCAGGAACGCTGGCATTCTGTGTAGCCATACGATCCGCCAAGAGTGTATAAGAACTGTAAAATAGTACGCCAACGCCCAGCCAAGCAGTGATGATGGCCGCGAGGATTTGTTTGTTGAAGCTATAACGGTCAGAATTTTTGTAAAGATTATAATATTGCCATGTCATGAGTGGTGCGAACGGGACAAGTGCCAAAAAGATACTGACCACTACACAAACGGCTGCCTCGATCCGTTTTTTCCAGATTTTTTCAAGCGGATAAACAGCAGCGATTTTATCCCAGAGATAATAGCCGACGAGAATCAGGGCGGCTAAAATCTCAATCTGTCCAAAACTATGTGTGCCTGCATTATGGCTGAATACATGGAAAAAGGATGCGATGACAAGGATCGGTGCGATGAAGACTATGTTGTCAGGATCCAATATGGATTTGATTGAAAGTCTGCTTGCCATTATGCCAAGGCCTCAACCAGTGATTTAAACAATCCCACGCCTTGATGCCCGTTGGCGTGAGGGGTCACGGCATTTTCGGGGTGAGGCATCATGCCCATGATGGTTTTGGTGTCGTTGAAGACGCCCGCGATATTATAAACTGACCCGTTGGGATTGGCGGTGTCGGTGATTGCGCCCGAAGGGTCGCAGTAACGGAAGGCGATTTGGTCTTTGTCTTCCAGTGCTTTGACACCATCGGCATCAATAAAATAATTTCCTTCGCCGTGGGCGATAGGCACCTGAATGACCTGTTGTTTGGTGAAAGCGCGGGTAAAGTCGGTGGTATTATTTTCAACGCGCAAGTGAACCTGTTTACAGATAAATTTCAGAGAACGGTTATGGAGGAGTGCCCCCGGAACAAGACCTGTTTCAACCAGCATTTGGAAACCGTTACAAACCGCCAACAGGCGAACACCTTTGTTCGCACGGGCGATGACTTCCTGCATAATCGGGGAATGAGCCGCCATCGCGCCACATCGTAGATAGTCGCCGTAAGAGAATCCCCCCGGTAAAACCATCAGGTCACAATCAGGGAGGGTCGATTCTTTATGCCAGACGATTTGCGGGGCGTGGCCAGTGACGTGGGTCAAAGCCATCTCCATATCTTTTTCGCGGTTGCTTCCGGGGAAGAGGATAATGGCTGATTTCATCGCGGTTTTCCCTATTTTTCTTGGGGGTCATTAATTTTTGTGATGGGCTGAACCCTAGAACATCTTGAGGTTTTTGCCAAGTGGAAAGCTACGCAAAATGTTAAAAAATTAATCTTTCTTAATTTTCTGAGGGTGTAACAAAGTTTCATTTTGCGGCGCAATTCAAAAATATATTGCAAGCACCCGAAAAAATGATGTAGCGTTAGCATAACAAACACGGTTTAACCGTGTGACCGGTGGGCAAATCAAGCCCCAGCGAGTTGACAGGAGTACGTTGAAAAACTTTCGACTGGTGAATGTGAAAAAAGCCCCAACTGGGGGCTTTGTTGTTTCTGGGGTTTTTTAGTCTTATAAACGGCTTTTTATCTGGTGATAGATATAGGTCGTGTCATCAAAGGTCAGGGCTTTGGCAATCTCGTGTTGTTCTGTGTTGGTTTGAATAACAATCTTGTTTGACCAGCGTCGTGTTGAATCCTCATTGGCATGGAGCGAGACAGCATGGATATCAGTGAGCGCAATAGTCAGCATTTTTGAACGTTTATTTTCTATAGAAATCGTCAGTTCCTGAGTATTTATATGCAGGTTTAAAAGGGGCTGGGGTTTTTTATATTTTTTGACGATTAATAATATGATGAGCGCCCATATCAGGATGAACGCAGTCAGATAAAGGCCATTCCTTAAGAAAATATCCCAAAATACAAAGAGAATGAAAATAAGCGGGAAGCATGCCGAGACAATTCTTGATCCCATTATGCTTGGTACAGGATAACCGATGGTTATTTCACCGAGCATATCTTTAATCATTAATTGGGTATCGACTGGCGAAGATAATTTTTCTGTGGCCTCTGTGGTGCGTTTATTATTCTCTACAACATGGGCGACGGGGCCCAAGGTCATATCTGTTATTGGCAATTGTAAGAAGTCTGTGAGAATTGTAAGTTCCTCGCGTGCCTGTTTTAGCATATAGGGTTGACTGAGGATGGGTGAAGATTTTCCGGTAACTTTTGACATGAGTTGAATGGGGAATAGATCATTGCTGTCGGAATCGCCTGCAACGAACCCCAGCTTAATCGTATCATAGTCAGAGAGGGGGTAGATGACTGCTTTTCCCAAACCGAATAGCCCCGATTTATATGATAAAATTCTGCGGCCTTTGTCGATATAGGTGTGGGATGACCAAAATCCAAAATGCATTCCGAGGATGAGAATAAAGAGGCCGACACCGATAAAAATTTTCTGGCCATCGGCACTGATTTCTTCGGGTTTGGTATGGATAAGGCTAGAGCCAATCGCAATGGCGATGCCTGAAAAAGCAAGAATAAAAATACCTAAAATAGGGTGTCCGTTCGTTCCCGAAATTTGCAGGATCGAGCCGCCATGGTACTTAAAATGTTTGGGCAGTTTTTGAATGTTGATAACCCTATTTAGAAAATTATTTCCTAAATGTTACAGCGAATTTATTAAAAAAGCCCCAACTGGGGGCTTTTTTATTTCTGGGATATATAAAGACCCTTAGGACTTCTCTGACTCAACCTGTTTGGTGGCTTCACTGACATATTTTTCGGTGACGGCATCGATTTCTGCGGAATCAAACGGAATGTTTCTGGATTGGAAATCGGCTTTGAGTTTGCGTTTGACGTCATCATAACCCGGTTCATCCAAGTTGGCGGCGATGACTTCTTTGGCGTAAGTCTCGGCGTCTGCGCCGGATAATCCGAATTTTTCAGCAGCCCACAGGCCAATCAGCTTGCTGGCGCGGGCTTCGATTTTGAAGCTGGATTGTTGATCCAAAGAAAATTTATTTTCAAACGCTTTCTCGCGGTCATTAAAACTCATACGGCAACCTCTGTCCCTATTTGTGTAAACTGTACGGACAAAATAGAAGGCCGTATGAATTTTGCAATAGTTTTTATCGGAATGTGTAGTCATTCATTGTATTTTGGACTGCAAATGCCAGTTTCCTGCGCTTCCGTTTCTCACATACTTTAAGTACGCTGCGATACGGTTCTCGAAAACCGCCATTTTCGTCGCAAAATCCTTTGAATGACGACACATTCTACGCGGATGCTTTTAAAACCATCTTGGCGGCTTGCTGGTGTTTTAGCAAAAACAAGCGTTCCAGGGCGTTTTCCGAGATTTCGACCTTATTTGAGGAGAAATCTGACAATAGTCTTTCTTTGACCAGAGACTGGCCTTTATCAATCAAAACCAGACTATCCAGCTCGGACACGAATTTTGCAGACTGATGTTCGTCCAGTCCGATACGTTCTGCCGCCCATTGGGCCACCAAATGTGTGGTTTTTGCTTCGATTTTAAAGGCAATTTCCTGATCCATCGCGAATTTTGTTTCAAAACCGCGGCCTCTGTCTTCAAAAGACATAATACTTGTCATATAAGTTTCTCCCAATAAAATTTGGTTAGATGTTGAAATGGTTTTACTTGAATGCCATCCTCTTGTTATACCAAATAACCCTAACGAATTTATTAACATCACAAGGTTGCAGAATGATTTTCTCTGGATTCAAGTCATCCCGCCGCAAAGTCATTTATGACGGCAAGGCCAAAACGCTGTTCGAAGGCCCTGAACCAGGGACATATATTCAGTATTTCAAGGATGACGCCACCGCCGGAAATGGCGCAAAGCATGAGGTTATCGCCGGTAAAGGCGTGTTAAATAACCGTATTTCCGCGCATTTGATGAAAAAACTGGAAGGAATAGGTATTCCGACCCATTTCCTCAAATCCCTCAATATGCGCGAACAATTGGTGCGGCAGGTCGAAATTATCCCGATTGAGGTGGTGGTACGCAATGTTGCCGCCGGATCGATGGTCAAAAAATTCGGGCTGAAAGAGGGGACTGTCCTCAATTACCCTTTGGTCGAATTCTATTATAAGAAAGACGAATTGGGCGACCCGATGGTATCTGAGAACCATATCATCAATATGGGTTGGGCCGATCCGTATGAGCTGGAGGAAATGGTCGCGCAGGCTTGGCGCATTAATGACTATCTGTCGGGGCTATTCGCAGGGATCGGTATTCGTCTGGTCGATTTCAAAGTTGAGTTCGGTCGTTTGTTTGGCGAGTTCGAAGAGGTTTATATTTTACTCGCCGATGAAATCTCCCCCGATAATTGTCGTTTGTGGGACGAGAAAACGGGCGCAAAACTGGATAAGGATTTATTCCGCAACGATCTGGGCGGCGTGATCGAGGCATATCAGGATGTTGCCAAACGCCTTGGCCTTGTGCCGGAAAGCGGTATTATGCAGGGTGGAAATGTTGACGAACAGATCGCGGCCTCCCTCGGCGAAATTGAAAACGAATTGGCGCGTGAACGGAAGTTGCGTAGCATCAATAAATCATCACCAACCAAACCATGGAAATAAAATAGGACGTAGAAAATGAAAGCAGTTGTTAAAGTTACCCTTCGTAAAGGTATTTTAGACCCACAGGGGAAAGCCATTGAAAATGCCTTGCACGGCCTTGGCTTTGCCGAAGTCGGTGATGTCCGCCAAGGAAAATTTATCGAGATCGAAGTGCCTGAAGGGACATCCAAAGATCGTTTGAAAGAAATGTGTCAAAAATTATTGGCCAACCCAGTGACCGAAGATTTCGAGATCGTAGCCTAACATGAAACAGACCCCGTTGCACTCTGCCCACCTTTCGCTCTCTGCCAAAATGGGCGAGTTCGCGGGGTATGATATGCCGCTTTATTACGACCTTGGTGTTTTAAAAGAACATGAATGGGTGCGGTCACATTGCGGGATATTTGATGTGTCGCATATGGGGCAGATTACCATTGAGGGTTCTGGTGCGCTTGATTTTCTAAACAGCATGACGCCTTCTGATTTTTCTAAACTGAAAATTGAGGCTGCCAAATATTCTGTTTTTCTCAATCAGACAGGCGGGATTGTTGATGACTTTATCGTTACTCATTGCGGTGAGGATGCCTATTTTTGTGTGATCAATGCGGGATGTAAAGACAAAGACATTGCATGGCTTCAGTCAAAACTCCCTGAGAATGTTGAGTTAAAAGTCCACGATGATTATGCGTTGGTTGCCGTACAAGGTATTGAGTCTGAACAGGTCTTGAGAGAGGCTTTAAATCTTGATCTCTCTGGTCTTGGTTATATGAAGATGATGGCGTATGGGGATCGTTGCTATATCTCTCGTCTGGGGTATACGGGTGAGGACGGTTTTGAGTTATCCGTGCCTGTCGAAGATGTTCAAATTCTATGGCACAGATTATTGGCGCATCCATCTGTTAAACCGATTGGTTTGGCCGCCCGTGACTCCCTGCGCTTGGAAATGGGTTATTGTCTATACGGACACGATATTGATGCCACAACCACACCGCGCGAGGCGGATTTGGAATGGGTGATGGCGAAGGATAAAATAGCATCCTTTCCCGAACCAACCCGCAAACGTGTTGGGATCGTTTTGACAGATAAAGGAATTGCCCGCGAAGGGGCAGAGATTTTGAATCTTGCTGGCGATAAAATCGGCATATTATCGAGTGGCGGATTTTCACCAAGCCTCAAACAATCCATCGGCCAAGGATATGTGCCGATTGACTATGCGGCAGAGGGAACGGAGATTCAAGTGAATGTCCGTGGGAATTTGATTCCTGCACAAATCACTAAAATGCCATTTTTAAAACCAAAGACGAAAACAGGAAAATAGGAATGACACAAATGAAATACACCCGTGACCATGAATGGGTCAAATTGGAGGGCAATGATGTGGCGGTGGTAGGTATTACCGATTATGCGCAACACGCGCTGGGGGATTTGGTATTTATTGAGCTGCCGAAAATGGGGGCGACCTTTAAGAAGGGGGCACATTTTGCGGTTGTGGAATCGGTCAAGACGGCTGCCGAGGTTTATACGCCTGTGTCTGGTGACGTGATTGAGGTGAACACCGCTCTTGAAAGCGATTATGATTTGTTGAAATCGGAGACTGACGGCTGGATTGCGAAATTCAAGATCACGGATGCGGGGGAACTTGCGGCGTTGATGGATGAAGCTGCGTATAAAGATTATCTTAAAACAGTGGATTAACCCATGCGAAATTTACCCTTGACCCAAACTGATCGCGCCCAGATGTTGAAAGATATCGGGGTTTCATCTGCCGATGAATTTTTCAAAGGGTTGCCTGTGACCAAAGATTTTGACTTGCCTGACCATCAGGGAGAGTTGGAGGTTGAGCGGTTTATGG
>Ga0155195_120_pt1 | contig 27249 bp, 28 predicted proteins | sample RifCSPhighO2_02_FD_106163 | JGI IMG/M metagenome (GOLD analysis project Ga0155195, IMG submission 106163) | Alphaproteobacteria bacterium RIFCSPHIGHO2_02_FULL_46_13
CATTTTTTGCGTTTCTTCTTGCTCTTTTGAACTGATTTGAGCATTCACTATTGCAAGTTTAGATCCGACTGAAGCTAACAATTCTTCATTTGAAACTGATTTGTTACGTCGATCAGAACGCCAAATATCAAAGTCAGAGGCCAATCTCTCCTTAATATAATCATTTGTGGCTTGAGGATCTTCTGCTCTGAATTCCCTCTCTTTAATCTTAGCTCGCTCTTCATATTTTGCTTCAAGAATTGGAATCGCTAATAGTCCACGCAGTGATTTCAATGCGTTTGCATGGAGCGTGAAATCAGATTTATTATCCGCAACGGTTAAGGCACCATCTTTGTTACCTAAAACAATGTTCATCCCAAAGCGCAGAGCAAGCCTTTCAGATTCATTCATGCTCTCACCTTGCAAAGCCTTAGTCGCAAGCTTCAAGAATGAGCGTTGGAAATAAGCATTATCTCTTATTTCACGAATATTTCCGATATGTATGTCTTCCTTCTTAGCGTTATCAGCAATTTCTGCGAAAGCGTGTTTGCGCTCATAACCTTTAACTTGCCCTTTGCTCATCTGATCCAGCAATTCCATTGCTCCAGCAGGAGATGTCAAAGGCGGGATGTAATATTGGGCTGTATTGCGCCCTTCTTTCTTCGCATATTGCTCTAAAATCAAATTTAAATCTTTTTGCATTTGAGCCGGAGTTAACGAATCCGCTTTATCAATAATATGCGCAAAGCGTTCAATCGCCTCGGGTTTTAAAATCATGCTATGGCTGACTGACTTCGCAATCTGCGCGCCCCCACCCCACAAATCAGCAGAAGCAAGCGTCAGATAAGTTGCGGTACCAGCTTTAGCCACAAATCCCGTATTTAAAGAAACTGCAGATTTTAAGCTTGTTACACCTTTAGTACCAACAGTTGCCGTTAATCCTGCGAAGGTAATTGCATAGGGGCCTACAATACGTGCAAAATGTGAATCATCACTATCTAAGACTTCAATATTACCTCGTTTATCGCGATGAAAAATTGAGAGAAGCGGCTTAATCTCTTCCCCAGGCTTCGGCCCTTTGTAAAGTGGGTCAGATGGTAGTCGTCCGTTATATTTCATGCCCTCAGGCATTTTCCAACCCTTGGACATTCTGAAATCAAATTGACCATCTTGAGAAGCCGCAACTTTGTCCCATGAATTTTTTAACCAATCGGCGGCCCTGTCACCTTTTTCGGTATCAAAAGTGACTACTGTGCCTACGGTATCAACAATGTTGACAGCAAAATCTCTCACTGCTGCACGAACTTGGGAGCCATATAAAGCATTCACTAAACCAACAGGGGTTAAAAGTGTGGCTGTATTTAAACGATCCTGAAAACTAACCGAATGTGTGGCATGCTTTGGGGAGGCGGCTATCGGCACATTTTCTTTTTGATCTTTATCAGCCATACAACACTCTCCCAACACACTCCATATTATTGTCTTTTTTCATATTTACAGACAATTTTATAAGTTATGATAACCGGCTAATCTTAACATAAAGTTAAATCTTACGGAAATAAATTTTATATAATTTTCCCGTTTTTTTTGCAATATACCATATTTTCTGTTAGGATGTGAGGACGTAATAGAAATATAAAAAATAAAAACCCGAGATACGGGCTAACAATAGAGTAATAGTTTAAGAGGAGTGTCGTAATGCCAGCCAGCGCATCGTTTATAGAAAATCTTGTAAAACTGGAAGCTCGTGGAGTTAAGGCAGGTGCTTTGACTGTGCTACGCGATGCCGGCGAAAGATTGGAAGCACTAGGTAAGCTCGCCATCAACAATGGTGGTAAACTTAAAGGCGCCGAAGAAGCTGAATTTCGAAAAATATACTCCGATTATGTAAGAGAGTCTCTTGCATCTCGTCGAGCCCTTAAGGGAGCAGGCGCACTTGATGAAGCCCGCGCGACAGCCGAAATCCGTGATGATTTTTTCAATGGTACTTTAGGACATTTGGGCAAAAATAATGATGAGCGTGCCTTATTACGCTTAACCCTTAATCGCAAAGCTGTGGAAGCAACTGGCCTAGAAATTTCCCTTCAGGGCGGAAAAGGTAAAGTAGCCAAAGCAGAGTACGAGAATTTAAGAACGATTTCCAAATCTGAAAGCGAGTTTCTAGATGAAGCCATGAAGGCAAAATGGAAGCTGGTAAATGATAATGAGAAAGCCCTACTCTCTCAAGCAAAGCGCGAAGCCACCACAGATGGGGCATCGGCGTCTGCAAGGGAAACTGCCAAAAATAAAGCCGCCGAAGCACAGCGCGAGATCGCAGCGCAACGAGAAAGAGACGCTGCTCAAAATGCAGAAAAACGTGCATCACAACAGAAAGCAGCCCTAGAAATCTCCGCAGTACGTGGTTCAGCATTAGATGATGTTGAGAACGCAGTTAAGTCCAGAGATCCTGATCAAATTGCAGAGAAATTCTCTGCATTACGTAGCAAAATGGCTGAAAAAGAGCCAGGCTCTATTGTTGACCAAGTAAGACAACAAGATCTTACGCCTGACCAGATTATGCATGAGTTGCGCAACGGGCAACCAGTATCGCGCAAAGAACTGATGGATCTGGAAGAGTATTTTGTTAGAGGAACTATGGCCCAACAACGCTTGAGCGTTCTGGATAAAATTAGCATTCGTCCCAACTCATCACTGGGGATGGATACAGATAAGGTTTTTGATGGCTTACGAAATCTTTTAAATAGAGAAAATTTATTAAGTGACGCAGCTATTGAGCGCCGTTACCCTCTTACCCCAAAAAATATATATGACTCATTAAGGGAAGGCCAGCCCATCTCGCGGGATGAACTCAACACATTGGAGTCTTTCTATAGAAAGAATTTTGATACAAAAATCACTGCACCTGCTCCGCAGCAACCCCTTCCAAATAATGCCCATATGCTCCCGCAAGCAGGAGCAGGGAAAGTTATGCCTTATCTTAACAGCATACTTCAGGTTGGAAGCAATATTATCAATAGTGCTCGAAAAGGGGAAACTGTCGGGAGAATGACAAGCAATGTCATGCATGAATGGGAAACTGGTACACAGCCTAACATCCTCGCACGATTCGGTAATAACTTGTCAGATGGCACAGGCTACACTCGTTCCGCCACAGTTGCTCTATTAACAACAACCGCCCTCCTAGGCGGCAACCGTTACCTGTATTATCATCCTGAAGGCATGAGTACTGGGTTCTCAACAGGTTTGTTCGAGGCTGGCTATTTTACAGACAAAGCTTTTGATAATGTTCCAGCAGAAGTTATTAACCGCCAATATGACCGCCTGACAAAAGACAGTGCTTCCAGAGAGCGGTTTAAAGACTATACTTCTTTGATTACAGGTATCAATATTAAAGACGGAGAAGAAGGCGATCTTGAGAAATTGTTAGAGATTGCACGCGTATTGGATAGTAGCGGGCTTAAAGGCGTTACCGACCCTAAACAAAATAAGCGCTCAGCAGAATTCAAAGAACGCGGACTGACAGGTAATGATGTCACTGCCTACGCTTTGGCCGTTGGTTTCTACGCTGGCGAACGAGATGTTGATGTCCTTTTAGGAAAGGATGCAAAAGGCGAAAACACGTCAACTGGACTCACAGCAAATATTTTGAATATCACCAGAAATAAATTGGTTACCAACCTTGCAAACAAGTATAACAACCCTGTTACTGATGCAGATATTGCCGCGCGTGATAAAGCTTTTAGAGATTTCTTGGGGGTACCTACTCTTCCTGCAACCAATCAGGAAGTTAAAGAGGCTTTGCTTCAGGCCTATGCAAGTAGAGCGGGTCAAGCCAAGTCAGATGTTTCAACTTTGGTTATTGGCGAATATCTCGTTTTAGCAAATGTGCTGAAGCCTGAACAAAAGAATGCTAACGCAGCGCAAGCTGTCATTGCCGAAAATACAGAAGCGCTCGGCAAATCTCAAACTGCGTCTAAAGAGGCCAGATTAGCCGACCTTAGCAGATCCGGGACCGAATTGTTTACGGGAATCGGGGCTGCAAGTGGTGGAGCACCAGAAGCCGCTCAGGCGGAGGCCACCTCATGCTCAGTCAAAGTTCCTAGTCGGGATAAATTGGCAGAAATACTTGATAATGCCTCGACCGTTACGAATGTTCCGCTTGCAACATTGCAGGCTGCCTTCGTCAAATCTGTTAAAGATGGCTGCGTAGATGCTGATAGAGTGCAAAACGAACTGAATAAGGTTGTCCCGCAACAAGCTTCACGGGCGACAGGCTGGATTATGAAGGGACTAAGTGAGGGGCCTTCTAATTAAGAATATCATATTAAAAGTTTGCATTTTCCCCGAAAAATAAGGTAGAATGCTCTTAATCAGATAAAAAACGGAGGGTTTATATTATGGCCAATGAAACAACCAATTTAGGCGATCAGACTATCCAAGTCGTTCAGGCGTGGTCTGGAGAGAATGATGCGATTAACAAGCGCAAGATTTCGGCAGCCGAAAAAGCCAAACTTGTTGCCCAGAACAATCAAAAATTATATGGCGGCCTTCGTAATATTAAAGTTAGCGAAGAGGTCATTAATGCCTTTGGAAACATCATTAACAAAATGCCAGAGCAAGCGGGGCTTATACTCCCTGTCTTAACTGCCATTTCTCAAAGGCAAATGGATCACGTTCTTGATCTCCAAAGAAAACAAGCAGAATTGGCAATGGATAAGTCCAATAAGCTTGCTGATGCTGTAACGGGCATTGCATCTTTTGCAACAATTATATCAACTATTGCACGTTATTTTGGACAAGACGATTTTGCAGAAACAGTTGAGGCAAAAACCAAAGATATTATGGGCAGAGTTAAAATTGGCCTGAATACAGATAATATCGGGAATGGCCTTGACCGCTCACAAAATGATTTGCGTAGCAATTTGATGAGAACGATTATAGCAAATGCTAAGGATGTAGCAGGAATGGCAGACAGTGTTCAAGACGCAGCCCCATCCCACTTCAAAACTGGTATCGATCCTTATGTTCAAGGGGCTGCCAATGCACCTCGTACAGAACCCGCAAGCACTGGGGCTAAAACTGCCCCTGCGGCAGAGGCAAAAGGTGTATCTTGGAAAGCTCTTCAAAGCGATCTTAGACAAGAAAACATCTCTGCTGCAGACGAGAAGAGAGTTTTGGTTATCTTTGGTAATGCTGCAGGAGATAACGCAACGCTTGATACCACTGCGGAAGCCGCTGCGCTAGTGAAGGCAATCAAAGCCGAGACAAGTCTCAATAAATTTGTCCCTGCGGTAGAACGCACTGTTAAACGTGCGGAACGCGAAATGCACATCACAGGGAATACCTAACAAATTTTAAAACCCCCAGAATTGGGGGTTTTTGATAGGCTATAATTTTAAAGAGGATGAATAATCATCCCGAGTTTTTAGTAGTATTAGGTGTGATATTTTGTCTGATAACAACGAAACCAATTTGAACAGGCGTCGTTTCCTGCAGGCTGCGGGAGTGACCGTTGCATCCACCGCAACCGGACTTCCTTTTTTTGCATCTGCCGCAACTCAAGAATACCCACCCGTAAAGGTACAAAGTGTCCGTTATAGTCGCTGGCAATTGAATGCTACTTTTCTAGCCAAATATCGTCCACAGTTCGAAGTTGCGGTAGACCGACTCCTTAAACTTGACCCCAGAACCGTTTTCGACGCCCTCGTCATGGTCGAATCTCAAGATAATCAATTTGATAAATATGGAAGAACACTGGTATCCCCTTCGCAAGCCTATGGGGCAGCGCAAGTCTTGCTTAGCACTGCAAAAGGTGTCGCAAGAAAGCATAATATAGCTTTTGATCACAACGCTTTTATGACGGACGAAACCTATAATAAAAATATTGGTTATCGCTATTTTCTTGAAGTAAGAGATTTCTTCGGGGGTAATAATTTTTTAGCCCTCATGGCCTATAACGGTGGCCCTGCTGGCACCGTTAAACGAATAAATAATTACGGGGAGCGCATTGAAGCTACAGGAGCCTCACTGATTGATATGCTCAGCTCAGTTGTTAACAGAGAAAATAGACATTATCCAATCAAGACAATTCTAAACCTTAATCTGATTGACCTTAAATCCCTCGGAACCGACTTTACTGGGAATAATGTAGGCGTAGATTTTGAAGCAAAACGTCCTGGACCTGGTTACAATAACGGTTACAGTGCGCAACTCTTTAAATATCGCAGACGCTATAATCTTCCCGATTCAGACGATGATGTTATTTCACCTACAGCGGCTTTTAAAATGGGAATGCAGATGCTGCCGGTCATAGGGGCTCCAGGAACCTATGAATTGCACATTAATGGCACATCGGAGCTAAGCCCGAACGGAGATCTTTCTGTACCGCAAAAACCAATTTCAGAAGGTCCAATTGCACCAACCAATCAAAGGGGGATTGGCTTGCAAGAATTAAAATTGCAATAATTTATTAAGACGTCCCGAAACCAGAATAACCTCCATCAAAACTCTGGGAACGAACTGATAGATATTCCTGCCCCGCCCCACACCTTCATTTTTTCCATTCAAAAAGTTTGCATTTTGCGAAGGGGGTGTGGTATTGTGGGTTTCGGGAAAGTTAATCAAAGGTTAATTTTCTGACGGGTTGAGAGGACATACGGTAATAGCCGATGACAACCTGAATTTAAAAATACAAAAAAATTATAAGAAACTAAAAAAGTAATAGAGGTAAATTTTACGCTGAATATTTTAGACAAAATATAACCAGAGGTGTGTGTTATGGATAAGAACTTCGATAGAAAACAACAATTCGCTCATAAGCTGAACGAAGACTTGAGCAGACTGGAACAGCAATGGCGTCAAGAGGGCACTGTCTCGGAGATCGACAGGAAAATTGACGATATTCGTCAATCCGCTAAAATCATTTTAGATCGCACCGAATATGATCTCGCCAGAATGGCCGTTGGCTCCCCCTATGACGCTCATCAAGAATTTTTTGTTGGGTTAGCTAATGAAAAATATACGCCTCGTATCAAGGGAACTAGCCTTATCCCAGATAGCGACGAAAGAAAAGCAGCTCATCGATTATTAAAAAACCTCGCATCTTATATTGGTTCGACCATCCATCGTGACAAGACGACTATTACTGCGGACGCCACAAATGCACCCGCCGTTACCGCAGAGCATGTATATTTTTCGGAGGATGGATTTCAAGAAACAACCCCGAACACAGGTGTTAAAAAGCCAGCCGCCGCCGCGCCTACGGTCACTGTAACACTTAAAGAGCCCCCTCCGGCAGATGACAAGGGTTTTGATTGGTCTTATGATATTCCAGTAGCAGAGGCTATTGATGAATTTGCTGCATTGAGAGAAGAAGCCAGTAACATTGCCGAGACGATGAAGAAGGCAATATATCCTGACGAATTAAAAGGATATATCAAAGATACCCTGAGCCCCCGTCTGAGAGAAGTCAAACAAGAATTAAAAGAAAGACGTGCAAGTTTTAACAACGACACCTCTTATCAAATGATCAACGCGGATTTGATTGCTTTCGCAGATTCTCTTGAAATACTTATGTTGCAGGGGCTTCGTAGAATAAAGCCTCAAGCACCCAAAGCAGAACCGATTGCATTGGCTGCACCGTTTCAACCGGAAAGCCTTGAAAGCCGTCTGGAAAAATTGGCATCCCGTATTGATGCAGGACTGGCACAGGCGCAGGGTGCACAATTAAAAAGCTTCTATGATAACCGTCTGAAGCCAAAATTGATTGCTTTGAAAGGCGAAATTGACGCTTTGAAAGATTCCGGCGGAGACCAGAATGCTCTCAATGAAAAAGAGCAACATTTTAATGTGATTAAAGAAGCCATGACCAAGGCTTATCAAAAAATTCAAGCTGAAAAATCTGCGGAAGCCTCCAAACCAAAAGATTTTTATGGCGAAGTTTTAAAGCCAGAGGCGATGGCGTTGATCGCGGAAATTCAAACCATGAAACAATCCGGGGCAGACTCAGCTACTTTGGAAATAAAAGAACGTCGTCTTGCAGTTCTTAAAACCAGTATGTCAGCTATTCTACACAAAAGAAATGAAGCGATTAATGCTGAAATGAATACTGCTTCTGCCAAAACAGATAACCTTCCACTATTGACCGAGGAAGCCCTTGAGTTTCCGACTTTGCCTGTTATAGAGGGTGTTGCACCTACTACTGAACTCTGGACTCCTAAAGATCAGGTTCCGTTCAAATTCGCTGATGCGGCAACAATAGAAGCTCCAACCGATTCCCCTACTCTGCCTGTAGCAGTTGTAGAATATCAAGTTGAACCTCGCGATGAACAACAATGGTTGAATACTGTTCCAGCACAAACAGACGTTGCTCAAGAAGCGGATAATTCTGAGCCACCAGTATTCAGAAGCCCGAATGTCACCAAATTCTTGGCAGGGGAACTGGACAGCCAGATTTCGAGCTCGTCCGATAATAATAACCCTAACGTCATTTCTGATGTTAAGTTCAGAATGCAAAAACACCCACCTATAGATGTTCCTTTTGAGAACCGTGCGGCAAATGAACCAAACTTTATCAGAAGACATTGGAAAGCAGCTGTTGCAGCTGTTGCATCTGCTGGTGCGGCGTTTGCGATTGCTGCGAGCGTTGTTTTTTCAGGGGCGCATTCTGCCCCTGATGCTCAATTGGCTAAAAAAGACGTAACGCCTGAACCAACAGCGCAAGTTGTTCAACAGCCGACAGTTGTTGCTGCGGCAACCCCTGTCAACAATGTTGCACCTGCGCCCGTTGCAGAAATTGTAACACCTGAGCCAGTCGTTGAAGCCACCCCAGTTGCCCCAACGATACAGGCGAAAGCCCCTGCTATTGTTAAGCATTTTGTTGCGAGAGTTAAGGCTGCCCCACCATCAGAGCCAACAGTAGATGTTCAGGATAACACCCCACTTGTTGAGAAAACATGGGATATTGCGACATCACGGGTTGACCTTGAGACTTGGAATAATGCCTGTAAGGCGCTAAACCAACATAATCTGACCGTCAGCGGCGTTTGCCCTCAATAAGGTAAATTTCCCTTGAAAAATGCCGCATAACCCTTTAAACACAGGGCTATGCCGAGCACACCTTTAGACAAAATCCGTAACTTTGCCATCATCGCCCACATCGATCATGGAAAATCGACCCTTGCCGACCGTTTGATTCAATCATGCGGCGGACTTACCGAACGCGAGATGACTGAACAAGTCCTTGATAATATGGACATTGAACGCGAACGCGGGATTACGATTAAGGCGCAGACTGTGCGCCTGAATTATAAGGGGGCGGACGGCGAAACATATCAATATAATTTGATGGATACACCAGGTCACGTTGACTTTGCGTATGAAGTATCGAGGTCCCTCGCGTCTTGCGAAGGGTCATTGTTGATTGTGGATTCAACCCAAGGGGTTGAGGCGCAAACACTCGCCAACGTGTATCAGGCGATTGATAACCATCACGAAATTATTCCGGTCATTAACAAAATTGACCTACCTGCCGCCGACGTTGAAAAAGTCCGTACTCAGATCGAAGATGTGATTGGCATTGATGCGTCAGATGCGGTTTGCGTATCGGGGAAATCAGGGATTAATATCGACCAATTGTTAGAGGCTATTTATAAACGCCTGCCGCCACCAAAGGGCGATGCGACTGCGCCGACCAAGGCTCTGCTCGTTGACTCTTGGTACGATTCCTATCTCGGCGTTGTTATTCTTGTCCGTGTTGTGGACGGGTATTTGCGCAAGGGGATGAAAGTCCGCTTTATGGGGACGGGTGCGACGCGTGAGATTGACCGTGTTGGTATTTTTACACCAAAACATATCGTCATTGATGAATTGGGCCCCGGTGAAATGGGCTTTATCACCGCCGCGATCAAAGAAATTTCCGAGACAAAAGTCGGTGATACGATTACCGAGGAACGTCATGCAGACAAAGTCACGCCGCTGGCTGGGTTCAAACCGTCCATCCCGATGGTATTCTGCTCTCTCTTCCCGATTGATAGTTCGGAGTTTGAAAAATTACGCGACAGTTTGGGGCGTTTGGCACTGAACGATGCGTCACTCCATTTTGAGCAAGAAAGCTCCCAAGCTCTTGGAATGGGTTTCCGTTGCGGCTTCCTTGGCCTCCTCCACATGGAGATTATTCAGGAGCGTTTAGAGCGTGAATTTGATCTGGATCTGATTCCGACTGCGCCGTCCGTTGTTTATAAACTGGATTTGACCGACGGATCAAAACGCGAGATTTATAACCCTGTCGATATGCCCGAAGTCACACGGATCAAGGCGATTTATGAGCCTTGGATCAAAGCCACAATTTTAACCCCTGATGAATATCTGGGTGGCCTCCTGAAACTCTGCGAAGAACGTCGCGGCAAACAGATCAACCTGTCTTACGTCGGTAACCGTGCGATGATTGAATATCATTTACCGCTCAACGAAGTTGTATTCGACTTTTATGACCGTTTGAAATCGATCTCTCGCGGATACGCCTCTTTCGATTACCATGTTGATGAATTTATCGAAGGTGACCTTGTTAAACTGGACGTACAGGTCAACCAAGAACCTGTGGATGCCCTGTCGATGATCGTACACAGATCACAGGCCGAACGCCGCGGTCGCCATTTGTGCGAACGTCTCAAAGACCTGATCCCGCGCCAATTGTTCAAAATTGCGGTACAGGCCACCCTCGGCGCAAAAATCATTGCCCGCGAAGACATCTCCGCCATGCGCAAAGACGTGACCGCCAAATGCTACGGCGGCGACATCTCCCGCAAACGCAAACTCCTCGACAAACAAAAAGAGGGTAAGAAAAAGATGCGCCAATTCGGGAATGTGGACATTCCGCAGTCAGCGTTTATTGCGGCGCTTAAAATGGGTGATGAGAAATAGGTCTAAACTTTTACCGCAGTTTTTTATTGACATAATCACTAAAATCCTTTATAAAACTATAGAGGAAATTCCAAATGGCAAAAAAAGACAAACCCTTTCAAAATGGAAACTTCGCATTATCCAATATTTGGGGAACGCCTGTGATCGCACAGAATCAAGGTGGGCGCATTCATTCTTCTGCGCAGCGCGCTGGCGTTAAAATTGATACCCCCTTAACACCCTCTGAACAAGAAGCACAAAAACTTGCAAATGGGTTGATAGCCCAAGAGAAGGCAGCGGAAAGAGCTTTAGACCCGCGAGGCTCCTATGAAAGAAAATACGATATACGCGATGATGTAGCCCATATTACAATGGATGTTTTTCGAGGGTTGGTTGTTGACGTCCAGAAATTGAGGCGTTTAGGTGAAAAGGTGAAGAGCATTCACATCGAAGACGGATATGGTTCTTCGGCTGAGCTTATTCCTTATGCCCAAAGACTTCAGTTTAATCATTGCGAAGATCAAAATCCCACAGAAATTGTTTCATCCGAAACCTTCCTAAGATTAGGACTGGCCGCAACATTAAAAGGCAATCCTATGATTACTATATGTAGTAACAAAACCAATCTGGGCATTTTAAAATGTTTATCAATTCCTAGTAACTTGGCATTCCATACCGAACTTACAAAATCTACTGAGATCGATAAAGAGCTTAACGAAGTTATACTACATCCTGGGAATTTGAGGGAAAAACTCCTAATAACCTCATCTTTAGAAGAAGAGCTTAGAAGAGCGTTTAGCGATGGCATAGCATTAACTGTTAATTCTTATCAAAAAAGAAAAGATGGTCCGCTTAAAGTTGGGACACTATGGCATCCTGATAGAATATCCACGTCAGACATTCATTTAGAAGAAGTCTCCTATTCCTCCATGAGAGGGAAAGACAGAACCTACTTTCCCGAACGAGACCGAAACGCATTTCTTTCAGATTTTTTTAATAACAAATCTGGATATATTATAACACTCAACAAGAAGCCTTTTGCAATTCTCCTCAGAGAAAACCATCCTGAACCATAGTTTTCCTTATTACAGAGATGGCTTGGTAGGGACTCCGGAAAGCGCCACCCAAAAGCCAGCTTTTTATTGACATAATCTTAACAACTTGTCATGATGCCCTCAATCAAAAAATAGAGGGTGTTTAAATGGCGAAAAGTAATGGTGATGGTATCCGCATGGGCAATGCTTTCAGTGGTGGGAATGCGTTTAGTATGTTGGCACAGAGTGTAACCACTTCCCCTCCTCCAAAATCAAACAATTCTCCAAAGGTGAAGACCAGAGCCGATAAATATAATATTAAAGACGGCGAAGCGACCCTTACGCCCACGCAATTTGATGAGGCTTTTGCCTGCTCTGGTAAAATTGGCCTTTTGAGAAAAGAGGGCGTGAAAAAGATCAATATTTCTTCAAGCAATGTCGTCAATATGGTTTTCGAAATATTTGAAACCACAACGCCGGCTTCGGAATGGCAAGATGCCCCTTATATCCATTCGCAAGATATCATTACATTCGGCGTTGTTCAGGCCGCGGCCTCCAATCAAAAAGTAATCATTCATAATGATCGTGAAATTGCCGGATTTTTGCGTGTTCATCAAACGGCCCCTGACCTTGCCAAATTGGGAGCCAAAAGAAATGAAGATTCGCGCTTTACAGACAACAGGGGGAAAATAGGAATTATCAATGCCACGTCTGTTTTTAAAGATGACGAAAGCATTACAAAAGCATTATCTCATTTGAAAACCAGCGGTGGCCTTCGCCTATTTCATATATTTGAAACTGCATCAGGCACATCTCAAGCTGTTGAAATCGGAAAATTAGTAGGCATGGATTCGCTTAAGAAACATCGTGTTGATCCTTCCAATCTGCGAAGAATATCAACGCATGACATTATGACCGCCCTTCCATCAACCAAAGCCAGAACGCCAAACCAGCTAATGATCGAAGTCTTCAAGGATGCCAGAGGTGAGTGTGCACTATATTCATCTGAGGATTTCAACCCTTTCCCTGTTGCAGTTTTCGTTCCACCTAAGAAAACTCTGGGTTAGAATATTTCCGGACGAGTGCGGCTGTTATCATAGGAACAACTATCGCCATGGCGATAGTAAAGACCATCAGGAAGACAGCCACGCTGTCTTGGGTCCAGAGGTGGTTGTTGGCGATGCGGCTTAGATCGCCCATGCCGTGGCCGCCTTTTTGGGTTTCGTAGAACATTTGATATTCGACATCATGCAGCAGGGCATTACACATTTTCACTTGGTCGACAATAAAGAATGCGCCGACAACCACGTTGAGCCACCGCTCCTCGCGCCGCGTCAGAAAGACCCCGTAAATACCGCGGGCAAGCATAAAGCCACCAAGAATGGCCGTTGCCCCATGCCCCATGAATAGAATTACGTCTTCATAAAAATCGGTAAACCCGATCATGCCAAAGACAACCAAGAAGGCAATTGCGGCCTTCATCGCGGTTGGGTAGATCATATCCCTTTGATAGTATAGAGCGCAGGCAGCCGTACATAACACCGCGATTTGGGCGGAGATAGAATGCCCCGTCAAAGGCAACGACCACCCACCCCCATTTTTAAAATCAAACATAGGTAGTGTCGGTATCCCAAATATCCAAGAAAAGAAAGTATGCCCCAATTCATGGAAAAAAGTGACCATAGCGCAAAGGCCAAAATACAAGAAATTTAAGGGACTCCCCCAACCGAACAGCGCCAACAAAGTGCCGCAAGAAAAGGCGATAAACCCATATATAAAATTTCGAGAATTCGGCATGAAAATCACAGAAGAGAAAGAGTGTAGATACTTGATTATATCAGAATATGACATTTTAGCCATATTGGTTAATTATGCGCGGATTTGCTGGACTATTTCAACCTACTCGCCTAAATTATCATTATGTTCGGATTTATCTTAAAATTTTTAAAAGGCCTTATTCTTGGATGGATTGCATCCCTGATGATGTTGTTGGTCAAGAAAATGTTAGCCAAGGCGTTCGGATTTGACGCAATGCCCCCGCAGACAGCAGCCCCCAAACACAGAAAAACCAACCCTTATAAAAATAACTCGGCCAACCAGAATAGTCTGGATATTGTTGAAACCATTTGGGTCGGCATGAGCGTTGCGCAACTTATGAAATCATTTGGCCCAGCGTTGACCAAACAATACCGTGGCAACCAAGAAATCTGGACATACCTCAACCTAAACGGTCAAGGCACACAAACCGCAATTGCGATTGAAAATGGCGTGGTTGTAAACTGGCAAGACAGCCGCCGTGACATGTCTGCACGTTTTGCCGCACCTGCCCCTTAGGTCGCTTCCTTCACGTCTTTTTTGCAGCAATTTGTTGTATTCATTTTGAGCGGGCAATAAAGGAGACAAACGCCTGTCAAGGCCGATGCGAGGAGAGGTACGCCCAAAAGAGCCACCCAGCGCGCATTTCCATCAAGGAACAAGCCAAGGGATAATAGCCCTAAGCCAACAATAACACGGACAATTCGATCAATCTTACCGACATTTTGTTTCATACTACCCTCCAATGGCTATCCCTCTAAAATAGAGCTAATTTTTATGTTTGCAATGAGTGGCGGATTCCCGTATAAAACCCGTGTCTAACGGGTACGAAAGCGCGGCTCACGCCTCCCTTATCCTCTGTCCGCCAAGGCATATTTCGCTTCCAAAAGGAAACCGTCATGGCACACGCAGCAGCCAATATTATCGACCGCGAGGAGTCAAATGAATTTGCAGCCCTCCTCTCTGGTTCACTAAACAATAAAAGCAAATTTACCGGACAAGTTGTCAAAGGTCGTATCGTTGGGATGACAGATGATTCTGTTATCGTCGACGTGGGTCTGAAATCTGAAGGTCGCATTCCAAAACGTGAATTCTCCCTTCCAGGTCAAGATCCTGAAATCCGTATCGGAGACACAGTCGAAGTATTCGTAGAACGTATGGAAGATCGTGATGGCTATACAGTCCTCTCACGTGAAAAAGCCCGTCGCGAAGAAGTCTGGGTTGTTCTTGAGAAAAATTGTGAAAACAAAGACCGCGTTACCGGTATTATTTTCTCCCGCGTCAAAGGTGGTTTCACCGTTGATTTGGGCGGAGCCGTCGCGTTCCTTCCGGGTTCACAAGTTGATATTCGTCCAGTACGCGACGTATCTCCACTCATGGGCACTCCACAACCTTTCCTTATCCTGAAAATGGATCGTCAACGCGGAAACATTGTTGTTTCTCGTCGTGCGGTGCTTGAGGAAAGCCGCGAAGAGGCACGTTCAGAATTGATGACCCAATTGCGCGAAGGTTCAATCGTTAATGGTGTTGTTAAAAACATCACTGACTACGGTGCCTTTATCGACTTGGGCGGTGTTGATGGTTTGCTCCACGTCACCGACATCTCTTGGAAACGCGTCAATCACCCATCTGAGATGTTGACTGTTGGTCAATCTATCGAAGTTCAGATCATTCGTTACAACGAAGAGACACAACGTATCTCTCTCGGTATGAAACAACTTGAATCTGATCCATGGGCTGAAGCATCTCAGAAATACACATCTGGCCTCCGTACAAAAGGCAAGATCACAAACATCACCGATTACGGTGCATTTGTTGAACTTGAATCCGGTATCGAAGGTTTGGTTCACGTTTCTGAAATGTCATGGACCAAGAAAAACGTTCACCCGAACAAAATCGTTACCCCAGGTCAAGAAGTTGACGTTCAGGTTCTCGATATTGATATGGACAAACGTCGTATTTCCTTGGGCATCAAACAAACTCAAGACAACCCATGGGCCGCATTCGGTGCAGCTCACCAAGTTGGTCAAGAGTTGGAAGGTGAAATCCGCAACATCACTGAATTCGGTCTATTCGTAGGCCTGTCCGGTGACATTGACGGTATGGTTCACTTGTCTGATGTATCATGGGAAGACCAAACTGAAGAAGCCCTGAAAGCATACAAAAAAGGCGACATGGTTAAAGTCAAGATTCTTGACATTGACGCCGCCAAAGAACGTGTTGCTCTCGGTCTGAAACAACTCACTGAAAACAAAGCGGCTGGCGCATTGGCAGGAATTGCCAAAGGTCAAGTTGTAACTTGTACAGTGACCGCTGTTGATGACAAAGGGATCGAAGTCCAAGTCAACGAAACCCTGACTGGTACAATCAAACGCGCTGACCTGTCACGCGAACGCTCTGAACAACGTCCAGACCGTTTTGCTGTCGGTGAGAAAGTTGATGCGAAAGTGATTAGCATCGATGCGAAGAAAAACCAATTGGGTCTATCCATTAAGCAACGTGAAATTGACGAAGACAAAGCCGCTATGGCTGAGTTCGGTTCAACCGAATCCGGTGCTTCCTTGGGCGACATCCTTGGCGCTGCTCTGAAAGACAGCAAAAAATAATCGTCGCTTTATTGCGAACAGAAAAACCGCGGTTTATGCCGCGGTTTTTTATTTTTAAAAACATTGACATAATTTAAAAAACTCAATAAGAAAGTAATATGACATTTAAACTTTTTGACGAAGATTTTGAAACAGTAAAAAGATACGCGGCAAATCGTGATTATCATAAAGCCATTCATTATCTTGCCAGTGTTAGCGCCAAATATAAGCATGCCAATTCTTCAAAACGCTCTGCTTATCATTACTCCTTGGGTATTTATCACTCAAAAGCTGGTGATTACAAAGCGGCAGATGCACACTTTAACATTGCTGTCGCCGACCTGTCAGGAAACTACCAAATTGCCATAGAGAGGGCCATATCTTACCTGCACCGCGGAGACTTAAGAGAAGCGCACGATATTCTTGAAGACCTAGAACAAAATCGTGATATTAGACACTCAAACTTAAGTCGCCCTTTTTGTATGATAAAATCCCGCTATCATCTTTTAGCTGGAGATTATCATGCCGCCCTTCAATACGGACTTGAAGCCGACCGTCAGGATAGATTCTTAAACCCTACCACCATCAAAGAGACGGAATTAGCGCGTGAATACATCAGGAGGAACGTTTCTCCTTTAGAAGGCGCATTGAGATATGCCCTCAATTTGCTACATATAGATAAGCAATCAAAATCGGATATCAAATTATCATACATATTTCTTGAAAACTTCATGAAGCATCTGGAAAGCCCAGAAGATAAACTGGAATGTATTATTGCTCTATCTCATTCTGCAGAAAAGTTGGGCGATGGCAAACATGCAAAGATCTATATAGAAAGAGCCATTGCTTTATCACCTAATGCAGCCGAACTGCGTGCCGAGCGTATTAGACTGTCCTGCAAAAGCCTTCAACCGGCAGAGGCATTGAGATTTTACAATCAAGATAAAGATATTATTAAAGGCAATCCAAATGCAACAATTCATGTTGCCGATACCTTCTACATCGCGAGCAATACCCCAAGCTTCGGCGATCTAACGCAAACTTTTGCAACCATTGCAGGAAGCCTTGAAAAACGTCTTTCCAAACAGCTGCCAATCCCTACACATCCTTGCCCCCGTGCTCTCGCTTAAATCAGAGGACGACAACTTCCTGATGGTCGGCTTTATTTTTTCTGTATTCTACAAAAACCAACAATAAATTACTGATGATCACCAGAGAGCCCCCCATCAGTACAATCGGGGTTGGAACATGATGCCATATCAAGAACCCCAGTAAAATCGACCATAAGAAGAACGTATAACCAATCGGTTCTTTGATGGCGATGGGGAGATATTTCAGGGCTTGCGCGTGAGATAATTGTGCCCAGAGGCCGAAGATGCCCACAAGGATGACTAACCACACCAAATCCTGATCCCATCCGTTCCAATAGAACGGCAGCATGGCCCCCGTTATCACTGTGCCGATCAAAGAGAAATAAAAGGTCATGGTGAGCGAGGATTCTGTCTTTCCCAAATGGCGGATCAACACAGTCACAATCGCGATTCCCGTTGCCGCAGCAAGGCCGATCAGCAACCCGTTGAACGGGATTTTACCCGAGGGTTGCGCCATCAAAATAACGCCCGAAAATCCGACAGCCAGAATGCATGCGCGCCTCCAGCCGATTTTCTCGCCCAGAAAAACCATCGCAAGGGTCACAGAAATCAACGGTGATATATTGAGGATGGCCGCAATATCACCAACAGGTAAAGTCGCATAGGCATGAAGGATCACAATAACCGATAACGTCCCGAGTGTTCCGCGCACCAGATTAGACTGCAAGCGTTCTGTCTTATAAATGGATTGATTGCCCGTCACAATCGCCCATCCCGTCAGTATAATCAGCGAGATAAAACACCGAAAGAACACAATCACAACCGGATGATAATGGGACGTCAGAACCTTTGCAAAACTATGACTGAGCGCAGGAAACAACGCCGACGCCAGCGCAAATAAAACCCCTGTGAGAAAGATGGATCGTGACAATTACAAACACCATAAAAAATGGCCAACCCAGTTTGGATCAGCCATTCTCTTTTATCGGAATCGGATTCAGTATGCCACTGCGATTATTAGCTCTCAGTCCGGTAATTTGGGGCCTCGCGGGTGATGGTCACGTCGTGGACGTGGCTTTCGCGGTAGCCTGCACCCGTCATCTTGATGAATTCGGCCTTGGTTTGCATTTCGGCAATGGTGCGGCATCCCGTATAACCCATGGAGGCACGGAGACCGCCGACCATTTGGTGAATGACAGGAGCCATTGATCCTTTGTAAGGCACACGACCTTCGATGCCCTCAGGAACCAATTTATTGGTGTCGCGGACTTTACCTTGGAAATATCTATCGGCTGATCCTTCGACCATTGCGCCGACCGATCCCATGCCACGATAGGATTTATAAGAACGGCCTTGGTAGAGAATGACTTCGCCCGGGGCTTCGTCCGTTCCCGCAAATACACCGCCCATCATTGCGCAGGATGCGCCCGCAGCAATTGCTTTTGCAAGATCACCAGAATATTTAATCCCGCCGTCAGCAATCACAGGAACACCTTGTTTCAGAGCAACCTCCGCCGCATTCATAATTGCAGTCAGTTGCGGAACGCCCACACCCGCGACCACGCGGGTTGTGCAGATGGAACCAGGGCCGATACCGACTTTGACGGCATCCGCGCCCACATCGATTAAAGCTTGCGCCGCTGAACCCGTGGCAATATTACCAGCGATCACCTGCATACGGTCGCCAACAGCCTTTTTAATGCGCGCCACAGTGTCAATAACACCCTTAGAATGTCCGTGGGCAGTGTCGACCACCACCACATCCAATTCCGCATCACAAAGCGCCATAGCGCGTTCGTAGCCGTTCACATCACCTGTGCCAACGGCAGCGCCCGCACGCAGACGGCCTGAGCCATCTTTACAGGCCAATGGGTAAGCTTGGGATTTTTCGATGTCTTTGACAGTCACTAGGCCAATGCATTTATCGGCTTCGTCCACCACCAATAATTTTTCGATGCGGTGTTTGTGCAGTAATCTTTTGGCTTCGTCTTTATCAACGCTGCCGACCACTTTTACGAGGTTTTGGGAGGTCATGAGTTGTGCCACAGGAATCTGCATATTATCGGCAAAACGGACATCACGGTTGGTCAAAATCCCTACCAATTTGCCGTTTTCTTCAGTCACCGGGACACCGGAAATATTATAGTGGCGCATCATTTCCAAAGCCTGAGCCAAGCTCATGGTCGGGCGAATTGTAATTGGGTTGACGACCATGCCAGATTCATAACGCTTTACACGGCGAACTTCTTCGGCCTGTTGTTCAATGGTCATGTTGCGGTGAATGATCCCTAGGCCACCTTGTTGCGCCATGGCAATCGCCATCGGGGCTTCGGTCACTGTGTCCATCGCGGCAGAGAGCAGCGGAATATTCAATGTAATTGTGCGGGTAAGTTGGGTTGCTGTTACAGCTTCAGTCGGCTGAACATCGGATGCTGCCGGCAAGAGCAGAACATCATCAAAGGTGAGACCTTCACGGATTTTATCTTGAAATAACATGGCGCAAACCCCTTCTTTGCTTGTTGGGCGTCTATGGGTGGAATTTGCAAGCCATATATAAGGGTATTGGGATAAAAGTAAAGAAAATTATCCCAAAATCTTATCAATTTGTTCGCTGACGATATTCACAGCAGCCATCCCATCAACTTTTTTCAGCATTTTCTTGCCTTCATAGTATGGAATGATGGGAGCGGTTTGCTCGTTATAGACCGCCAAACGCTTTCTAAGGGCATCGGCATTGTCATCGGCGCGAACAGTGGTGGATTCAGATGCACGTTTCTCAATCCGCGCCAAAAGGGCGTTTTCATCAACGACCAATTGAATGACTGCGCCTAATTTTTTGCCTTTTGCGGCGAGCATTTTATCCAAGGCTTCGGCCTGTGGCACTGTGCGCGGGAAACCGTCCAGAATAAAACCTTGTGCGCAATCCGCTTGCTCAATACGGTTAGAGATCATCTCAATCACGATTTCATCAGACACCAGAGCCCCTGAATCCATAATCGCTTTAACCTTGATCCCCAAAGGCGTTTGGCCTGAAATCTCTGCACGCAGCATATCGCCCGTTGAGAGTTGCTTCATTCCTCTTGTGTCTTCAAGAAGTTTAGCTTGAGTACCTTTACCTGCCCCCGGAGGGCCCAGAAGAATGATGTTCATGCGTTACTTCTTTCCTTTGCCAATGCGTGATTTTTTAATAAGGCCTTCATACTGGTGCGCCAGCATGTGTGAGTTAATTTGTGCAACCGTATCCATCGTCACCGACACAACGATCAGCAAGGATGTTCCACCAAAATAGAATGGCAGTCCGAAATGCGAGATCAGATATTCAGGCATCAAACAGATAAAGCACAAATATGCTGCACCCAAGACAGTAATACGGGTCAACACGGAGTCCAAGAACTCAGCTGTATTTTTACCTGGGCGAACACCCGGTACAAACCCGCCATGTTTGCGCAGCATTTCTGCATTCTCATCTGGGTTGAATACAACCGCAGTATAAAAGAACGCAAAGAAAGCGATCAGAGAGGCATAAGCAATCATGTGAATAGGATGCCCAGTTGTCATGTAACGGGACAAATCAGCCAAAAACCCATCAGCAGCATCCACGCCAGAGAACCCAACAATAGTCATTGGTAAGAACAATAGGGAAGACGCAAAGATCGGAGGAATAACTCCCGACATATTCAATTTTAATGGCAAGTGGTTTTGCGAAGCTTGGGTCATTTGTTGCGCGCCCACCTGACGTTTCGGATATTGCACCAAAACACGGCGTTGTGCGCGTTCAAAGAACACGATCATGATGATTGTACCAATCACCATTGCCGCAATCATCAATAAACCAAGGAAGGAATATTGACCTTCGCGACCCAGTTCCAACATGCTGATCAAAGCGTGCGGAAGACCTGCAACAATACCCGAGAAAATAATCAGGGAAATTCCGTTACCGATACCGCGCGCCGTAATTTGTTCGCCGAGCCACATCAAGAACACAGTTCCACCGACAACTGTAATGACTGTTGAAATACGGAAGAACATACCAGGGTCGATCACCGCAGAGCCTTGTCCACCTTGTAGATTCTCAAGACCCACAGCAAGGCCGTAAGCCTGCACAGCGGCCAACAGCACCGTCAGAAAACGCGTATATTGATTTAGCTTATGCTTGCCAGCTTCCCCCTCCTTTTTGAGGGCTTCCAGCTTCGGAAAGAGTGCCGTCGCAAGTTGTATGATAATCGATGCAGAAATATACGGCATAATCGACAAGGCAAAAATGGTCATACGGGAGAGCGATCCACCCGAGAACATGTTGAACATATCCAGTAGACCACCGCTTTTTTGTTTAAAAATTCCGTCCCAAACGTGAGGGTCAATCCCCGGAATCGGAATATAGGTTCCCAAACGATAAACAAGCAAAGCCCAGATCACAAACCAAATTCTTTTCTTGAGTTCGGTGGCTTTTGAGAAGGCGCCCCAATTGGCGTTTTTCGAGAGTTGTTCAACAGCGGAAACCATACTTAAATCCTTATTTTAACTTGAAGACAAACATTTAGCGGAAACACGCCCTCATGTCTATATGCAGCGCATAAAAAAGAGGGATTGGACCCTCTTTTTATAGATTATTTAAAGCCCATCAAAAGAAGATTATTCTTTTTGCAAAATGATGGTTGCCTCATCCGGATAACGCCACATAGCGCCCGTTGCCATATCCGTCACACCATAATCAAGAAACACACCGCCGACAACTCCCGCAGCCTGTGTCTCGCTTCTGAGGCGAATAATTTTGCGCTTATAACCAGGGGCCGCACATTGGACGACAATATCACTTTTACTTTTTGAAACACTCAAGGTGTTATACTGATAAGTGATTGAAGAAATATCAACGTTATTACGGCTGGCAACACATTGAATTTCTTTGGGTTGCAGATTAAAGGTAATCGTCTGTTCATTCCCCTGCGTCAGGGAAACACACCCCGCCAGCATCAAAAGAGGCGCAACAAAAATTGCAGCAAAAATAGATTTTTTCATTTGGATATATGCCCTTTCCCAGAGAATAGAGCATAGCAGAAAACAAAACAGAAATCAGGACAAAAAAAAGAGCGACAAAGTCGCTCTGATTTCTTTTTACTGACCCAGATTATTTTTGACCCGGGATAGGTTTTTTACGGACAACCGGTTTTACTTCAGGAACGATAATCTCTACAGATCCGCCTGCTTTTTCAACCGCTGCTTTTGCAGAAGCTGTTGCTCCAGCAATTTTCAAGGTTACTTTTGCAGTGATTTCACCATTTCCAAGAAGACGAACACCATCTTTTGCTTTGGATACGATACCTGCATCAATAATTGCTTTGCTGGTGATCGGAGCTTTTGCATCGAGCAATTTAGCATCAATCGCAACTTGCAACTGTGACAAAGAAATCGTTGCATGATCTTTTGCAAAGTGGTTGGTGAAACCGAATTTTGGCAAACGACGGTACAAAGGCATTTGACCGCCCTCGAAACCATTAATCGCTACACCAGTACGGGATTTCTGACCTTTAACACCTTTACCGCAAGTTTTCCCCTTGCCGGAACCGATGCCACGACCAACGCGCATTCTTTTTTTAACTGCACCTTCTTGAGGTGCGATTTCGTTCAATTTCATTTTTATCACCTATTCTTTTACTGTCACAAGGTGGGCTACCTTGGCGATCATACCGCGAACAGATGGAGTATCTTCCAATGTTCTAACGCGGTGGAGTTTGTTCAAACCGAGACCAACCAAGGTTGCCTCTTGGTCAAAACGACGACCAATCGGGCTTCCTGTTTGTTCAACAGTTACTGTTTTTCCTGCTTTTGCAGCGGCTTTTTTGGCCGGAGCTTTTTTTGCGGTTGCTTCAGTCATAGTTTATATCCTCTATTCTTCTGCGGCTTCAGCTTCAGGAGCTTCAGCAGCTTTGCCTTTAAGGGCAACATCACGGTTAGACACGATGTCGCTAACTTTCTTACCACGGCGATTTGCCACTGAACGTGGGCTTTCCATGATTTTGAAAGCTTCGAACGCAGCGTTCACCATGTTGTATGGGTTATTGCTTCCGATTGCTTTTGCAACAATATCTTGAATTCCGATAGCTTCGAAAACTGCACGGAGCGGTCCACCGGCGATGATACCAGTACCTGGTGGCGCTGTACGAAGTTGAACACGACCTGCACCATAGTGACCGAACACATCATGGTGAATCGTACGACCTTCACGAAGCGCAACACGGATCATGTTACGTTTAGCTTGTTCAGTTGCTTTTTTGATTGCATCAGGCACTTCGCGTGCTTTTGCGTGACCATGACCGATACGGCCACGTCCATCACCAACAACGACCAAAGCAGCGAAACCGAAACGGCGACCACCTTTTACAACTTTAGCAACCCGATTAACGGCTACCAAGCGTTCGTTGAATTCTGATTCCTCGCGCTCTTCGCGCTTTTTATTACCTTCAGGACGAGCCATATTTCATTTCACCTTTTTTATTAGAATTCTAATCCACCTGAGCGAGCCGCTTCAGCCAAAGCTTTCACGCGACCATGATACAGGAATGCTCCGCGGTCAAACATGACTTTGGATACTTTAGCATTTTTTGCACGTTCGGCAATCATCGCACCCACTGCAGTTGCAGCAGCGACGTTTGCGCCACCTTTGCTACGAAGGCTTGCATCGAGTGATGATGCTGCGGCCAAAGTGATGCCTTGAGTATCATCAATGATTTGTGCATAGATCTGGTTGTTTGTGCGATGAATCGACAAACGTGGCAGACCTGCTTTGTTATAGCGAGCAAGTCTTGCGCGAACACGGCGGGCACGACGTTGTGCATTTGTTTCTGGGTGACGCATGATATTATCCTTATGCTTGTCTCTAAATTATTTCTTCTTACCTTCTTTATGCAGGACATATTCTCCTACATAGCGGATGCCTTTGCCTTTATATGGCTCTGGAGGTTTGTATCCACGAATTTCTGCGGCCACTTGACCAACTTCTTCTTTACTGATGCCATCAATTTTAATCGATGTTTGTTTTTCAACAGTCACAGTAATTCCTTCCGGAATTGCATAGCGAACTTCGTGTGAAAAACCTAATTGAAGAACAAGTTCTTTTCCTTGTAATGCACAACGGTAACCAACGCCCTGAATCTCAAGGCTCTTTGTATAACCGTCTTTTACGCCAATGACCATATTGGAAATGCGACGTTGCATGGTTGCCCACAAGGCACGAGCCTCACGGTCACCAGCTTCTCTTGGGGAAACAGTAATGTTTCCGCCATCAAGCTTGACTTCAACCTTCGGGTGAACAACCAAAGTCATTTCACCTTTTGGGCCTTTAACTTTTACATCCTGATCTTTCACGTCAGCGGTAACTCCGCTTGGCAGAACGACTGGGTTTTTTCCTACGCGAGACATTTTTTATTCCTCGATTTAATTAATGTTGTAAAATTCAGCAGATTAGAAAACCTGACAAAGAACTTCACCACCTACGTTTGCATCACGAGCAGCTTGATCATCCATCACACCTTGTGGTGTAGAGATAATCGTAACGCCCAACCCGTTATAGTAACGGGGAATTTCTGTAGCCGCTGTATAAATACGACGACCTGGTTTTGACACACGGTGCAATTCACGAATAACTGCTGTTGTGCCATCATATTTCAGTTCAATCACAAGGTTTTTGTGACCAGCAGCGGATGCTTCTTCACGAAAATCGCGAATGTAGCCAGATGCTTTTAATACTTTCAGAACGCTAGCACGCAATTTAGACGCAGGGCATACAACAGTTTTCATTGCTGCTGTTTGACCGTTGCGAATGCGTGTCAACATATCTCCTAAAGGATCGCTCATAGACATTTTATACTACTCCTTCTACCAGCTCGATTTTACAACACCAGGCAATTGACCTTCAGAGGCCAGTTTGCGCAGCATAATACGGCTGAGACTAAATTTACCATGGTAAGAACGTGGACGACCGGTCAATTCGCAACGATTACGAATACGAACTTTTGCACCATTGCGTGGCATTGCTGCCAATTTAATGGAGGTTGCGAATCTTTCCTCAACAGGAATTTCGCGGTCCATAATGATCGCTTTCAAAGCGGCGCGTTTTGCAGCATCGCGCTTTGTAAGTTTTTTGCGTTTTTCATTACGATTGATTGAGCAAACCTTTGCCATATCAGTCCCTTAACCCTTTCTAGTTGCTGTTGTGAATGGCATATCAAAGCCAAGCAGAAGCTCTCTTGCTTCATCGTCAGTTTTTGCAGTTGTACAGATAATAATATCCATACCGCGTGCTTTTTCGACTTTATCAAAGTTGATTTCAGGGAAAATGGTGTGTTCTTTAATACCCATGGCATAGTTACCACGACCATCAAAAGATTTACCATTAATACCACGGAAGTCACGAACGCGAGGCAATGCAATATTGACCAAACGATCCAAGAATTCATACATATGTTTTCCGCGCAAAGTCACTTTCGCACCAATCAACATTTCTTCACGAATTTTGAAGGATGCGTTTGATTTACGAACAACTGTTGCCACTGGTTTTTGACCAGCAATCGCAGCCATGTCTTTGAGACCGGTTTCGATGTGTTTTTTGTCAAGCGCAGCTTCGCCGATACCCATGTTGAGAACAATTTTTGTCAACTGTGGGACTTCGTGCTTGTTTTTATAGCCACGGCTTTTTGCCATCGCCGGAGCGATAACTTTTAAATATTTATCCTCAAGACGAGGGGTGTATTTTTCCTGTGCGGTCATAATTCTTTCACCCATTAAGCAATCGTTTCACCGGACTTTTTGGCAACACGTACTTTTTTGCCATCAGCCAATGTTTTAAATCCAACTTTCGTTGCTTTGCCTGTCTTAGGATCAGCCAATGCAACGTTTGATACCTGAATCGGGGCTTCAATTTTGTTCAAACCACCAGGAGATGTCTGGGTTGGCTTGGCATGTTTCGTCATAATGTTGACGCCCGATACAACTACGCGGTTTTCGTCAAGGATAACACGGGTGACTTCACCAGTTTTACCTTTGTCTTTACCAGTAATAACGACAACTTTGTCGCCTTTTTTAATTTTCATTTTTGTTTGTGTCATTTTTATAAAACCTCAGATGCCAAGGAAATAATCTTCATATAACCCTTACCACGCAATTCGCGTGTGACTGGGCCAAATATACGTGTTCCGATTGGCTCACCTTGTTTGTTAATCAAAACAACAGCGTTACCATCAAAACGGATTTGTTCGCCATTGCTACGTTTCAAACCGCTCGCAGTACGAACGATAACAGCACGGTGAACATCACCTTTTTTAACACGACCACGTGGCAGTGCATCTTTAATAGATACAACGATCACATCGCCAATATTTGCAGTGCGACGGTGTGAACCGCCCAATACCTTGATACATGCAACGCGGCGTGCGCCGGAGTTGTCTGCTACATCAAGTGCTGATTCCATCTGGATCATTTTACTTCACCCAATTCCTGGTTATTAATGTTCTGTTCCCGAATTACTTTTTAGCCGCTTTTTTAGCGCCCGACTTACCTGATGCTTTGGCTTTTGTCACGGCTGTATTCACAGCCACTTCTTTAACAGCTTTTGCAGTCAGTTCACGACCCAATGTTGCAGGGTCAGTAATCACTTTAAATGACTTACGTTTAGAGATTGGTGCACATTCTTCAATGCTCACGACATCTCCTGTACGGAAGATATTTGCCTCATCATGTGCAGAATATTTAGCACTTTGCTTAACATATTTTTTATAAATAGGATGCATGGTACGACGTTCGACCAAAACTGTTACAGTTTTGTCCATTTTATCGCTAACAACGCGGCCTTCC
>Ga0155195_149_pt3 | contig 27093 bp, 29 predicted proteins | sample RifCSPhighO2_02_FD_106163 | JGI IMG/M metagenome (GOLD analysis project Ga0155195, IMG submission 106163) | Alphaproteobacteria bacterium RIFCSPHIGHO2_02_FULL_46_13
TTGAGATGCCTTTTTCTTTGAATAAATCTTGGAGTTCGCCGCTGGAGAACATTTCTTTGACGATGTCGCATCCGCCCACAAATTCACCTTTAACGTAGAGTTGGGGAATGGTTGGCCAGTTTGCGTATTCTTTGATCCCTTGGCGCATTTCTTCATCTTCTAAAATATTGATCGATTTGAAGGTGACGCCCAAGTTGCTCAAAACATTGACAACAACAGCGGAAAAACCGCATTGAGGAAATACAGAGGTTCCCTTCATATACAGAACAACGTCGTTTTCTGCGAGGTCGGAACGGATTTGTGCGAAGACTGGATTTTCACTCATTTTAAATTTTCTTTCTAGTTTCTATTTTTTAGGTTGCTTAGTTTATTTAGTCTGAAAGGTCTTAATCGACAAGGCATGAAGGACCCCGCCCATTTTATCGCCAAGTGCGGCATAGACCATTTTATGCTGCTCCACCCGTGATTTTCCCGCAAAGGATTCGGAATAGATATTGGCCTGAAAATGGTTATCATCACCGGCAAGGTCGGTTAGTTCCACCCGTGCATCGGGCAGGGCGGCAGTAATCATGGCAATAATGTCATCGGCCTTCATCGGCATGGATTTAAGTCTTTCATTCAAATGTTGGGCTGACCTTAGCGTATATTAGGAAAGAGTTCAATTGTTTTCATAATTTACAGGTTTGGGTGGTAAAAAAGCCCAGATTGCTCTGGGCTTTTTTTAATTCAATTGGAATATTAAGCATTCGCCGCGCGAACCTTATCAGCCTGAGCTGGTTCGCGGAGAACATAGCCGCGACCCCAGACGGTTTCGATGTAGTTTTCGCCGTCGGTTGCGATTTCGATTTTTTTGCGGAGTTTGCAAATAAACACGTCGATGATCTTAACCTCTGGTTCGTCCATACCGCCATAGAGGTGGTTAAGGAACATTTCCTTGGTCAGGGTTGTGCCTTTGCGCAAGGCCAAGAGTTCAAGAATGCCGTATTCTTTACCAGTGAGGTGAACAGGTTTTCCGTCCACTTCGACAGTGCGGGAATCGAGGTTAACCGACACGCGGCCAATTTCGATTTTGGATTGTGAGTGACCTTGGGAACGGCGGACGATTGCTTTGATACGTGCAATCAGTTCGGCTTTTTCGAATGGTTTGGTCAGGTAATCATCTGCTCCAAAGCCGAGGCCTTTGATTTTGCTGTCTAATTCGGCAAGTCCGGACAAGATCAGAATAGGGATATTGATTTTTTCGGCGCGGAGTTTTTTCAAGACTTCGTATCCGTGCATATCCGGCAACATCAAATCGAGCACGATAATATCGTACTCGTAGAATTTACCGAGTTCGTAAGCGTCTTCGCCCAAATCCGTGGTTTCAACCATGTAACCTTCGGATTTGAGAATCATCTCAATTGACTTTGCTGTTGAGCTATCGTCTTCTACTAGCAGGACACGCATGGGTTTCTCCCGTAACTTTCTGTATGTTGCAAATTAACCTTAGTTAACAACCATATTAACAAATATTAACAGACTTAACAAATAGTTTTGTTTTTGCTTTAATGAGAATCACTTTCTTCTTCCCTTTTTCTCTTTTTCCTTGGGTTTTTATGTCCTTTAAGACTGCAATTTCCGTATTTTTAGCCTATTTCTTGTTGTTTTTGGGGCAGGCTTGGGCTTTGGATGTCAACGCCGTGAGAATCGGTGGGCATGCCGAGAAAGAGCGTTTGGTGGTTGAGTTGTCGGGAAAGAGCCAGTTTCGTGCCTTTGTTCTGCAATCCCCTGACCGCATTATTGTCGATATGGATGATTTTAGCTGGAAGGTCGGACAATTATCGCGTCCGTCGGTAACCTTGGTTAAAGATGTCCGCTTCGGGTCTTTGGGCGGAGGAAAGGGTAGGTTGGTGATTGAAACATCAACCCCTGTGATTATTAAGTCTGCATTTGCCATTGATAAAGCAAATGGTCAGCCGAATAGAATCGTTGTGGATTTCGCCAAAACCAGTGCGGCAATGATGAAAGAGGCCACAACCCAGCAGATGGGCGATATGAATGGTGCGGCACAGCCAAAAAATGCGCGGATGGTTGCTCCTCAAAAAGATCCTGAGCCACAAGAGAAATTCAGTCCAGCCAAGGCCAAAAAACTGATCATCATTGACCCCGGTCATGGTGGGCAGGACCCCGGCGCTTTGGGGGTCAATGGCGCGTATGAGAAGTCGATTGTCTTGGCTGTAGGGTTAGAGTTAAAAAAGCAGTTGGAGAAATCCGGCTACCGCGTTGAAATGACACGTTCAACAGATGTTTTTATTCCATTAGGCGAGCGTGTAAGATTTGCGCGCAAGAAGGGCGGGGACTTGTTCATTTCACTTCACGCGGATTCTATTAGCCGCAGTAATGTGACGGGGGCATCCGTTTATACTCTATCAGATAAGGCATCCGACAAAGAAACCGCAAAACTGGCGGAGCGCGAGAATAAATCCGACCTGATCGCAGGGATTGATTTGAGTCATCAGGAAACAGATGTCGCCGATATTCTGATCGACCTTGCGGCACGCGACACGATGAACCAATCGCGCTATCTGGCCAAAACAGTGATCACGACATTGGACAGCAATAATGTCAAAGTCTTGGATACCAAATATAGGTCAGCGGGCTTTGCGGTTTTAAAGGCTATGGATATTCCATCCATCCTTGTCGAAATGGGATATTTGACAAATAGGGAGGAAGTCGAGAGGCTTTCAAATTCAGCCTATCGCGTCCGCATTGCGTCCGCTTTAAAGGCGAGTATCGATAAATTCTTCCAGAAGAAGTAGGATGTCATAATATGACGTTGCACATCATCTTTCTTATCGAACTTATGATGTAGGGGATTGTATTTTCATGGTTTTTGAAATATTCTTTGTCCTCGTTCTTTTCGAAAAGAATTTTTAACGTCTAACCTCATGAGGCTTATAATGAAAAAATTGCTCGCAACTGCTTGCATCATCGGTTCAACCCTTGCTTTGACAGCATGTGACACAACTGGTTCCGGATATGTTGATACACAACCACCTTACGCTCAAGAACGTACTGTTGGTTCTGCACCGGTTGCTCCAGCTCCAGTTAAATCAGCTGAACCAGTATTCGAGAAAAAAGTTACAAAATAATTTTGTAATTTCTGACAAATTCAAAAAAAGGCTGCCTTCGCGGGTAGCCTTTTTCTATTTCCTTAATATTTACAGAAAATTAACCAGATTCACGTAGTGTAGGGGTATATCAGGGAGATTAAATATGGCTGTCTTTGCAATTAGAAACACATCTAGCGGTTTAAACGCATTCGTCGGCGAGAAAAATGTTGGATCAAACGTGAATGCGTTAGAGTTTAATGTCTCAGATGTTTCCGCCGGGACGTCAGCGCTATTAAAAGATTTTGGTAAAGGATATGATGAAAGTGTCACGCGCGACACTAAAGTGAGTGTTTCTCCGGCTCCTAGAAATGGTTTTAATATTTAACTTTGTTATTAAATGAATTCCTGAAGTTTTTATCCCGCGTTGCGCATAGGCATCGCGGGTTTTATTTTGTATGATGGATAATACACATCATCCGCGAAAGGATTTATCATGCTGATCGGCGTTCCGAAAGAAATCAAGAAACAAGAGCATCGTGTCGGGTTGATCCCGTCATCTGTGCGCGAGATGGTGACCCATGGGCATCAGGTGATGGTTGAGACGGGGGCGGGCGCAGGGATAGGTTTTGATGATGCGGCCTATATCAATGCGGGGGCGCGAATTGCCATGACCGCCGCGGACATTTTTAAATCTGCAGAGATGATTATAAAGGTCAAGGAACCGCAACCCGAAGAATGCGCGATGTTGCGCCCTGACCAAATTTTATTCACCTATCTGCATCTGGCAGCGGATAAGCCGCAGGCAGAGGCATTAATCAAATCAAATTGTGTTGCCATCGCTTATGAAACTGTGATGGGTGCAAACGGAAAAGGCCTTCCACTTTTAGCGCCAATGAGTGAGGTTGCGGGGCGTTTATCGGTACAGGTCGGCGCGCATTATTTAATGAAGCATATGGGCGGCGAGGGAATTTTGATCGGCGGTGTTCCGGGCACACCCGCAGGGCGTGTTCTGGTTCTGGGAGGTGGTGTTGCGGGGTTTAATGCGGCACGCGTGGCTGTCGGTATGGGCGCACGCGTGACCATCCTCGATAAATCGCCGGAGAGATTGCGCGAACTGGATGAACATTTTAATGGCAGTGCGGAGGTTTTATATTCAACCACTGCTGCTATCGAGACATTAATTCCGAAATCTGATTTGGTCATCGGGGCGGTTCTTGTGCCGGGGGCATCTGCGCCGCGTCTTGTCACTCGTTCCATGTTAAAGACCATGAAAAAGGGATCGGTGATGGTTGATATCGCCATTGACCAAGGCGGATGTTTTGAGACCAGCCATCCGACCACTCATGGCGACCCTGTCTATGACGTGGATGGTGTCATACATTATTGTGTGGCGAATATGCCGGGGGCAGTGCCTAAAACATCGGCTATGGCGCTTAACCATGCCATTCTGCCGTATGCTTTAAAAATAGCCGATATGGGCTGGGAAAGGGCTTTGGCGAGTGATGCAGGGCTTGCCGCTGGACTTAATATCTCTAAGGGCAAAGTGATGCATAAGGCTGTTGCGGGAGCACTTCATTATCTTATGGTTGCCGAATAGATTTATCTATATTATCTTTTGATGATGTATAAAGCATTTCCGCAGATGAACAGAAATGAAAGTTATATCCTCGTGATTGAGGATAGTCCGATTGATTTCGAGGTTATTTCCCGTACGTTCAAGCGGATCGATTTCTCACCGCAAATTTTGCATTGGGACAATGGTGCGGCTGCCATGGAATTTCTTCTGGATCTTGCCGATAAACATCAAACCAACAGAATGCCGTCCATGGTGTTATTGGACTTGAATATGCCCGGCACAGATGGACGCGAGATTTTAACATCCATTAAAAATGATGCGGTTTTGAAATCTATCCCCGTGATCATTTTATCAACCTCCCAAAATCAAGGTGATATTGATTTTTGCAATCTCCACGGCGCAGAAAAATTTCTGACAAAACCAGTGTCGCTAGATGAATTTATGGATGTCGCCAGAACGATTAAAGGGTTTTGGGAATTGTTGCCCACGATTAGACCATCATAAGAAAAGAGGGGTTTGCTTGGTAAGAGGGGATAATTGCAGAACTAATTGGCTTGTTCCCAAGATTCTAGCAAAGTTTTGAACTTTTTTTGATTTTGTTAGAATTATCATGTTGACAAAGAAGGCTCAAGATTATAAATAAGACCAACTCAAACGGGCGGACGTAGTTCAGCTGGTTAGAATGCCTGCCTGTCACGCAGGAGGTCGCGGGTTCAAGTCCCGTCGTTCGCGCCATTTGGGTTCTATTACGAATATGCTATCCAAAAATGTGACGTTTGGAACAATAAAAAATAGGCCTCTTTGGAGGCCTTATTTTTTTGCCTTTCGTCATTGCGAGGAGCGTGAGCGACGCGGCAATCCAAAGTGGTGTGTTAGGCACTATTCTGGATTGCCGCGCTTCGCTCGCAATGACGGCTAATAGGCATAAAAAACCACCCATCCATAAAGGAGGGTGGTTTTTTGTCATTCGTAAGAACTATTCTGCTGCTGGAGCGTCTGCTTCAGGGGCTGGAGCTGCTGCGGCGGCCGCTGCGGCTTCTGCTTTTTTCGCTTTTTCTTTTGCGCGTTCTTGAGCTTTTGCTTTTGGTTGGGCTTTTTGAACACTTGTGCGTTTTTCAGGCATAGGGGCAACGCCGGCTTTACCAAGGAAGAATGAAACGCGTTCAGTTGGTTGTGCGCCAACGCCAGTCCAGTAAGTGATGCGTTCAGCGTTCAAAGTCACGCGTTTGTCGCTATCTTTTGGTTGACGTGGGTCATAAGTACCAACTTTTTCAATGAAGTTACCGTCGCGTGGTGCGCGAGCGTCTGCAACTACGATTGCGTAGAAAGGTGCTTTTTTGCGGCCTTGACGAGCCAGTCTAATTTTCAGTGCCATGTTTTTTCTCCTTAAATGTTACTGATATTTTTTAAAAATTTATTTCTTCTTGCGGTTTTTCTTAGACCCGCCATGTCCGAAATTTCCTAAACCACCCAACATTTTTTGTTGAGCCATTTGACCAAGGGATCCAGACAGGCTGAACCCCGGGGTCGTTCCGCTTTCACGTTGCATTTCGGCCAATTTTGCTTGGTCGTCTTGCCCCATAAAATTCTTCATGGCACCCATCATGCCCGATACGCCCATTTTCTTCATACGGCGCATCATGGTTTCCATTTGTTCAAATTGCTTGATCAGGCGGTTGACATCCTGAACAGTCGTGCCTGACCCCGCGGCAATACGCTGACGGCGTTTTGCGTTGAGGATAGCGGGGCGGACGCGCTCCGCTTTGGTCATCGACAGAATAATCGCTTCCTGATGTTTCAAAACAGAATTATCAAGGTTTGCACTGTCGATCTGGTCGGAATAACGTCCAAGACCCGGCAACATTTTCATGAGTGATCCGATACCGCCCATACGTTTCATCTGGCGGAATTGGTTAAGCATATCATTGAGGTCAAAACGGCCTTCGTTGAAGCGTTTGGCCATATCTTCGGCTTCGGCCTCATTCACCGTTTCAATCGCTTTTTCAACGAGGGAAACAACGTCACCCATGCCCAGAATACGGCTGGCGATACGGTCAGCATGGAATGGCTCAAGCGCGTCCCATTTCTCGCCAATACCCAATAATTTAATTGGCTTGCCTGTGACAGCGCGCATCGACATCGCCGCACCACCACGCGCATCACCGTCAACGCGGGTCAGCATTAAACCGGTGATACCGATTTTTGAATCGAATGCGGATGCGGTATTCACGGCATCTTGTCCGGTCATCGCATCAACAACGAGGAGTGTTTCAACAGGTTTGGAGAGGTCGCGAATGGCAACCACTTCGTTCATCAATACATCATCAATCGCCAAACGTCCGGCGGTGTCGAGCATGATAACGTCATACCCACCAAGACGGCCTTCGGTCATGGCACGTTTGGTAATCGCAATCGGGTCTTCACCTGCAACGATTGGAAGGGTTGCAACGCCCGTCTGTGTGCCGAGTTGTGCCAATTGTTCTTGCGCCGCAGGGCGGTAAGTATCGAGGGAGGCCATCAATACTTTTTTGCGCAATTTATCGGTCAGATATTTTGAAATTTTTGCAGTCGAAGTTGTTTTACCAGACCCTTGCAAACCCACCATCAAATACACAACGGGCGGAGTGCCGTGGAATGATAATTCGGTATCGGTTGCGCCGAGTAATTCGATCATTTCGTCATTGACGATTTTGACAACCATTTGCGCGGGGGAGACAGACTTAACAATCTCTTGTCCGACGGCTTTCACACGGATGCGTTCAACGAAGTCTTTAACAACGGATAATGCAACGTCAGCCTCAAGCAACGCCACGCGGATTTCGCGCAGAGCCAAATTCACGTCTTCTTCGTTCAGGCTTCCTTTGCCGCGAAGATTGTCGAAAATACTGCCTAATTTTTCAGTGAGTGACTGAAACATCTATAAACCTCATAACAAATTTGCCGCAGTGAGCGAATAATCGCCGGCTGCGGTGTACCCTCAGGCACTCTCAAATCAGAGATGTGCGGATAAAACTGGCTTTTATATGCCGTATTGCGCGGAAAAGTGCAAGTGTTTATGCTCAAAACCATGAAAACATATGATTTTATCAAAATGCACGGCCTTGGGAATGACTTTGTGATATTGGATGCACGTGCCCAAGTCTTTGAAAATAAAGCGGAATTATCAAAAAAGCTGGGTGATCGGCATTTTGGTGTCGGGTGCGACCAGATTATTTTTATAGAGCCAACGGATAAGGCAACTGCCTTTATGCGCATTTATAACCCAGATGGATCAGAATCAGGGGCGTGCGGGAATGCGACCAGATGTGTTGCGGATATTCTGTTGAAAGAATCGGGCAAGGATGACTGCGTCATCGAAACCAAAGCGGGTCTTTTGAAATGCGTTCGCGCAAATGGCGACCAGATAACTGTCGATATGGGGGAGCCGAAACTGGACTGGGCACAAATTCCATTATCATCGGAATGTGACACGATCAATTTGCCGATTGGCGGCGGCGGAGTATCAAGCCCCGTTGCGGTCAATATGGGCAACCCGCATTGCGTATTTTTTGTCGATGATTTGAATATGATTGATGTCTCAAAAATCGGCGTCGGTTTTGAATATCATGCAATTTTCCCCGAACGATCCAATATCGAATTTGTCGAAGTGGTGGATAGGGGGCATGTCAGAATGCGCGTATGGGAACGCGGAGCAGGGATCACTCTGGCCTGCGGCTCCGGCGCCTGCGCAACCGCCGTCGCAGCAATACGCAGAGGTTTGACAGCGCGCAAAGTCACCGTCGAAATGGACGGCGGCTCCCTCACCCTCGAATGGCGCGAGAGTGATAACCATGTCTATATGACGGGGCCTGTGGCGTATGTGTTTAAGGGAAATCTATTGTAACCCTATTGGAAGGTCAATTTTTGGGCGGCAACTTTTACATCGCTTGCAAATGTAGTTGCTGTGCGCCCGCGAAGTGTCTCGCAAATTTTTGCGGCTTCAGGATAGCTTTCAACATCCATCCATTTTTGGTTTTCTGTCACGTTAATTGGAAGCCCTGCGATAAGTTGTGTAAAGGCTTGACTGCCGTACACGATAGCTCCATGAAATTCTGCGACTTCGGTTGGTTGCTCATATTGAGCTTCGCCATCTTTGTGAACAAGGCAAGTTACATCGCGCGGGATGAAAATAAGCCCGCCGGATGAAGGGCATAGTTTATAAACGCCGGAAAGGGTGAATTGTGGAATGGTTTGAATTTCTCCATCACGAAACGTGAGGGTTGATAACATAAGCGTTGCCCAGCTCTCTGTATTATTTTCAACTGCCGTATGGTCATATTCTAAGAATAAAAGAGATGCCCCATCTTCTCTGGAAACTTGGCTTTTCAGTGTAATCTGAGTGAGTTCTCTATCTGTCAGGTGATCTGCAATTTGGCTTCCGATTTGGGCATATTCAACGGCGGCTTCTTGAATATCTTCATCATCTGCGGGAATGTCTTCCGTGATCTGAAATAATTCAGTGTTAAATAATTGAAAAATATTCAGAAGAGTGTTGCGATTTATAGCGTAAATTTGCTGTGGTTGTTCTGCTGAACTAGAAAAAAGACTTTGTAATCCATTTATCAAATTTGAAATTGCGCTCATATACATAACCCCTGTTCAATGACGGGTTTATCATAACTATATTGAGTTTTGCAACTAAATCTGTCATACAGCCCACATGAGCACAAAAACCCCACAAGTCCAAACCTTTGGCTGTCGCCTCAATGTGTATGAGAGCGAAGTGATGAAGACTCATGCCAAGGATGCGGGGATGGAAGATGCGATTATTTTTAATACTTGCGCGGTGACGGCGGAGGCAGAGCGGCAGGCGCGGCAGGCCATTCGCAAAGCGCGCCGCGAAAATCCGACAGCCAAAATTATTGTCACGGGATGTTCCGCCCAGATTAAGCCCGAAAGTTATGCCGATATGCCCGAGGTCGATCAGGTCATTGGTAACGATTTGAAATTAAAGGCCTCCACATGGACGGGTGAGCAGCAGGCGCAAAAAGTGATTGTAAACGACATCATGTCGGTGCGCGAAACGGCGGGACATTTGCTCGAGGGATTTGAAGGTCACGCGAGGGCGTTTATTCAGGTTCAGAACGGATGTGACCATCGTTGCACATTTTGTATTATCCCCTATGGGCGAGGAAATTCACGGTCGGTTACGATTGATGATATTATTGCTCAAGTCCAAAAACTGGTTGAGCAAGGCTATAACGAAATTGTTTTATCGGGTGTTGATGTCACCTCATACGGTAAGGACTTACCGGGTGAGCCGACATTAGGGTACATGATGAAACAAATTTTTGCGCAAGTGCCGGAGATGCCGCGCTTACGCCTGTCATCACTTGACCCTGTTGAAATTGATGAAGATTTGTGGGAATTGATCGCCACCGAAAAACGATTAATGCCGCATTTGCATTTAAGTGTGCAGGCGGGTGACGACATGATTTTAAAACGGATGAAACGTCGTCATTTACGCCAAGATGTGATTGATGTCTGCGCCCGCGCCCGCGCATTGCGCCCTGATATGGTGTTTGGCGCGGATATTATTGCGGGGTTTCCGACCGAGACGGATGAGATGTTTGAAAACTCCCTGAAACTGGTTGAGGAATGTGATTTGACATTTTTGCATGTGTTTCCGTACTCGCCGCGCGTGGGTACGCCCGCCGCAAAAATGCCGCAAGTGGATGGGGTAATTCGCAAAGAACGTGCCGCAAAATTACGCGCATTGGGCGAGGTGCAATTATCGCGGTTTTTAACGCGCCATGCATCGGGAATGGCTCAAATTGTCGTTGAACAAGGCAATATCGGACGGACAGAGCATTTTGCAGAAGTCATGATTGATAACAAAATGCCGCTTGGAAGCCTTGTAAAGGTTAATATTAATGGCATTCAGGGCGATAAGTTGATTGGAAAAATCGCGGTATAGTGTTAGAACACTGTTATTCCCTCTCCCTAAGGGAGAAGGTTAGAATTGTAAGAGGTGCAATCATGTTTTTCTGGCGCAAAAAAAATAATCAGGCTCAACAAGATCAAGAAGCAAAAGAAGATAAGATCATTCATCACCCGAATGATCCTGCGCTTGAACCATCAACGGAATATGAAGCCGTTATTGACCCCGAATTCAACAAACATGAATTAAATGAAACAGAAGAAGAAATTGTTTCAGAATTAGAAGTCACGCCCATTCCATCAACACCCGACATCGCAGAAAAACATGAAGATAGCGAAGGTGGCGGATGGTTATCCCGCCTGACATCCGGTCTTTCAAAATCATCGGGTAAAATCGGAACCGGGATCGCCGATATATTCTCGAAATCAAAACCGGATGCAGAAACATTATCACAGTTGGAAGATTTGTTGATCGAGGCAGACATGGGGCCGCATACAGCCGCCATGCTGGTTGATAAACTGCGCGCCCGTAAATTTGATAAAGAAAACACCATGCGCGAAGTCCAGTCGGCGTTGGCCAGTGACATCGCGGAGATTCTTAAAAAATCAACCCATACGCTGTCATTTGAAAAAGTCGGGGCAGGCCCTAAAACAATGTTGATTTGCGGAGTGAACGGCGTTGGCAAAACAACCACCATCGGAAAACTCGCTTACCAAATTCATTACCGTGAACATAAAAAGGTTATGATGGCGGCGGGCGATACATTCCGCGCGGCGGCGATTGAACAGTTGCAAATCTGGGCAGACAGAACCAAATGCCCGTTGGTATCATCCGAAATCGGGTCTGATGCCGCGGCGTTGGCTTTCCAAGCCTATGAACGCGCCGTCAAAGAAGATATGGATGTCTTGATGATCGACACAGCAGGGCGTTTACACAACAAAGCCAACTTAATGGCCGAATTAGAAAAAATCACCCGCGTCCTGAAAAAGAAAGACGACAATATTCCACACGAAGTCATTTTGGTTCTGGATGCCACCACAGGACAAAACGCAATCTCCCAAGTTGAAACATTCAAGCAACTCGTAAATGTCACAGGTTTGGTTGTGACCAAACTTGACGGGTCCGCCAAAGGCGGCGTCGTGGTTGCCTTGGCCGATAAATTCGGCCTTCCCATCTTTGCGGTGGGCGTGGGCGAGGATATTGAAGATTTGCAACCGTTCCATGCGGAAGAGTTTGCGAATGGGTTGGTTGGGGTGAAATCATAGGCGCATAGACGAAAACCGTTTTTTCCTGTATTCTAATAAATAAAAGGAAAAAATATGTCGTTTTTGATGTCGTTTAATAAGTCCAAGAAATTTACCGATCCCGATGAAGCTTTAGAGGCTATTAAGGCAATTTACGGAGAGTCCAGAGAGAAATTGCTCGCAGGGTTTTCGGCTTTCTCGAAAAGTACAGAATTTCAAAAAGGCCGTATCTCGGCCAATTATCCCTATATGAAGATAACCGTTGAAAATGCCAAGCGGGTGGATAGCCGTTTGTCGTATGGCTTTGTGTCTCGCCCGGGGACATATTCCGCGACACTCACGCGCCCTGACATTTTTGATCATTACTACCGCGATCAAATTGCACTGCTGATGAAAAATCATAATGTGCCTGTTGAAATCGGGGTCAGTGACACGCCAATCCCGATCCATTTTATTTTGGGTGAGGATTTCCATGTCGAGGCAGATTTAACCACCCGTCACATGGAAACATTGCCGGATATTTTTGACCTTCCTGATTTAAGCATCATGGATGATCAAATCGCCAACGGAAATCACTTTCCGGCCGATCACGAAGATAAGCCGTTGTCGTTGTTTACTGCGCCGCGTGTTGATATTTCTCTGCTGCGCCTCAAACATTACACGGCGACCAATGCGGCGCATTTTCAAAACTATGTGATCTTTACCAACTATCAATTCTATATCGATGAATTTATCAAAATCGCACATGATTTGATGGCACCAACTGACAATGCGGACAAGCGAAAGGCAAGTGCCGAATACAGCGCATTTGTGGAGCCCGGAAATAAAATCATTCACAATAAAAACCTGCAAGGCAATCATACTGATGCAGCAGGGGACACACTGCGCCGTATGCCGCAAATGCCCGCATACCATTTAAAACGTCCTGATGGGTCGGGTATTACCATGATCAATATCGGGGTTGGCCCGTCCAACGCCAAAACCATTACCGACCATATTGCTGTCCTTCGTCCGCATGCGTGGATTATGCTGGGGCATTGCGCGGGGCTTCGGAATTCGCAAAATCTTGGTGACTATTGCTTGGCGCATGGATATTTACGCGAAGATAACGTCCTCTACCGCGATCTTCATCCGTCTATTCCAGTTCCTGCGCTGTCGGAAATTCAATTGGCTCTTGAAAAAGCGGTTGAAGATGTGACGGGTCTGAAAGGATATGATCTGAAGAAAATTATGCGGACGGGAACGGTTGCGTCCGTCGATGACCGTAACTGGGAACTGCGTCCGAATATCCGGAAGAATGCGCGCCTTAGTCAATCTCGCGCCATTGCGCTTGATATGGAATCGGGAACGATTGCCGCCAACGGTTTCCGCTTCCGTGTGCCTTATGGGACATTGCTCTGCGTGTCTGATAAACCCCTCCACGGCATGTTGAAACTCCCTGGTATGGCCGAAAGTTTCTACCGTCAACGCGTTGAACAACATTTACAAGTCGGATTATTGACCATGCGCTTGCTCCGCGAAATCGGCCCCGATAAATTGCACAGCCGTAAGCTGCGCAGTTTTGATGAGGTTGCGTTCCAGTAGAAGTTATTTTTTCTTTTCGGTTTTCCCAGTCCCTAAACCAATATCCTTGGCAAGGCGGCTACGCGTTTTGGCGTAGTTGGGGGCGACCATCGGGTAGTCGCTTGGTAAACCCCAACGCTCGCGGTACTGCTCTGGCGTCATGGAATATGCTGTTTTCAAATGGCGTTTGAGCATTTTCAGTTTTTTGCCGTCTTCCAGACAAATAATATAATCAGGCATCACCGATTTACGGATAGGAACAGCCGGTTGCGGACGTTCGGAGTTATTCGAAGGGGCAGGGGTATCTGTTCCCAGTCCCGAGAGGCTTTTATAAACACGTTCAATCAGGGCGGGAATTTCAATCGCGGGAACAGTGTTATTGGCCAAATGTGCCGCGACGATTTCAGTTGTTAAGGACAGTAAATCTGTATGTTTTGTTTGTTCTGCCATAATTCTTGCCTTCTTTTACTTGAGTGTTACTTCATCATAATCAATATAGTTCACAAAAAACAAGAAATTCTTGAGGTTTTGCAAAAGAATGTGCTAAACCACTGCTAACAATTAGAGGAGAAAATCATGGCCGCCAAACCAAATACCGAACAATTCGAACGCGATGTTGTCATTGCCGAAACAGGTTTCCGCGAATATGACGTGCGTTGGATTTATCCAGAGCAAATTAATCTGCGCGGTATTCAGGCATTGGGGCAGGCCATCGGAACATTTATGCACGAGACGGGCGTTGCCCCGAAAATTGTGGTCGGCCATGATTATCGGTCTTACAGTGCGACCATTAAAAATGCGCTGATGCTCGGTTTGATCACGGCGGGTTGCAATGTCAAAGACATTGGTCTGGCGCTTTCGCCGACTGCTTATTTCTCACAGTTCGAATTGGATTGCCCTGCGGTTGCGATGGTGACGGCCAGCCATAATGAAAACGGCTGGACAGGCGTTAAAATGGGAACGAACCGCCCATTGACATTCGGCCCGACTGAAATCAACCGCTTGAAAGAAATTATTGCGACCAAAGCATTTTATACGGCGGCGGGGTCGTATGAATATATCGAAGACATCAAATCACGCTACGTTGCCGACCTTTCGAAAGACGGTAAAATTACCCGCAAATTAAAAGTTGTGGCGGCCTGTGGGAACGGGACAGCAGGAGCCTACGCACCCGAAGTTCTGCGCGCCATCGGATGCGAAGTGATCGAGATGGATTGTAATTTGGATTACACCTTCCCGCATTACAACCCGAACCCCGAAGATTTGGAAATGCTTCATGCGTTGTCCGCCAAAGTCAAGGAAACAGGCGCAGACCTCGGTTTCGGTTTTGACGGGGATGGTGACCGTTGCGGCGTAGTCGATAATATGGGCGATGAAATTTTTGCCGATAAAATGGGCGTGATTTTGGCGCGTGATTTGTCTGCCCTCTACCCAAATGCAACCTTCGTGGCGGACGTGAAATCGACGGGTATTTATGCGATGGACCCTGTTTTAAAAGCCAATGGCGCAAAAACCGACTACTGGAAAACCGGACATTCCTACATGAAACGCCGTGTCAATGAAATTAAGGCCTTGGTCGGTTTTGAAAAATCAGGTCACTATTTTTTCAATGCGCCAATCGGTCGCGGATATGATGATGGTGTGATGACCGCTGTTGCTATCTCTCGCTTGATGGACAGAAACCCGAACAAAACTCTGGCTGATCTGAAAAACGATCTCCCGAAAACTTGGGGCTCACCAACCATGGCGCCATTCTGCCCAGATGAATCTAAATATGGCATTGTTGATAAAGCGATTACCATTTTCGAAAAACATAAAGCCGATGGCACGTTGTTCAAAGGTCAAAAAATTGTCGATATCGTCACCGTGAACGGCGTGCGTTTCACTTTCGAAGACGGAAGCTGGGGGCTTATCCGCGCCTCATCCAACAAACCATCTTTGGTCGTCGTGGTCGAAAGCCCCGTGTCCGAAGCCCGCATGATCGAAGTCTTTAATATTATTAATGAGGCTTTGTCTGTGTTCCCAGAAGTTGGGGAGTATGACCAGACGATTCAGCAAGCGGCTTAATATCTGAAAAACGCCCTCATATTCGAGGGCATTTTTATTTTAAAGGAAATATTCTATGATTTTATTTAAGAAATACCGCGCTCTTATAATTAAAATTATTATTGTTGCCGCTATTCTGATTGCCTTCACTATTGCTGGAGCAATATACATTTCACCTTCTCGTCCATTGCCGTTTTCAAAGTTTTTAACTGAAGATTGGAAAAGAGGTACCGCAGCATTGCGGGAACAGGGGCTTTTAAATATTTTACAAACAAATTTTTATGATGGCGGCGCAGGGGTGGATACTTATGAGGTCATTGGTGGTGGCACAACCGTGATTGATAGCATTCTAGCGGTACACTTTGAGGTCTATAATTTGAAAAATAAAAGCCCCAATATTATTGTGATTTTGATGCCAGGTTTGGCTGATATAGATAATAATATACTAACTGTCAAAGCGGATGCAGGGTTAGATAAGGTGTATATTGATGGATGCTTAGATTGGAGAGCAGGTAAAACAGAAGGCGAGTATAACGCAATTCAGATAAAAGACCCTCACGAGGAAATACGCACCATCATGCTCTCTAAGAAAGTTGAGGTTTACAGGGAGAAAGAATGTAATAATAAGTATCTCGGTAGGTACAAAAAGATGATTGATGAATTTAACAATCGTAAAAGTAAAGTTTCTATGTAATACCATGATTAAAAATTAAAAAACGCCCTCAAATCCGAGGGCGTTTTTTAATTCCTACTTATTCGCTTCGTTATATCTTTCGATACCTTCTTGGATCAGTTGGGATGCTTTTTCGGCGTTGCCCCAACCGAGGACTTTTGACCATTTGTTTGGTTCTAAGTCTTTGTAGTGGGTGAAGAAGTGGGAGATTTTATCGCGGAGGATCGGGCGGATATGGTCAATATCTGTCACGTTGTCATGGTATGGATAGAGTTTGGTGTGTGGCACAGCGATGATTTTTTCATCGACGCCGCCGTCATCTTCCATGAGCAGGACGCCAACAGGCACAACACGCATCACGGCACCCGGCATGACTGCCTGACGGGTAATTACCAAAACGTCAACAGGGTCGCCATCACCTGATAAAGTGTGAGGAATAAAGCCGTAGTTTCCAGGATAGACCATTGAAGTGTGGAGGAAACGGTCAACAAACATTGCGCCAGATTCTTTATCCAGTTCGTATTTAACAGGTTCGCCGCCCATCGGGTTTTCGATCAGGACGTTGACATCGCGTGTATTGTTTCCGTAAGGGATTTTATTAATATCCATGTTTTATGCAGCCTTCTTTAGTCTGGTTTTCATTTCGTTGATCAAGGCATCTCCCATTTCGGTGGTTGATACCTGCTTACACCCTGCAGCCATAATGTCCCCAGTACGAATACCGTTATTCAGGACGGCGCGGGCGGATGCTTCTATATGGTCGGCAATTGTGCCGTGGTCAAGTGAAAAACGCAACGCCATCGCAAAACTGAGGATTGCCGCCATCGGATTGGCCTTTCCCTGACCCGCAATATCGGGGGCAGAGCCATGAACAGGCTCGTAAAGGGCATTTTGATGTCCATTTTCATCGCGTGCGCCAAGGGATGCAGACGGGAGCATCCCGAGTGATCCTGTGAGCATCGATGCCTCATCCGACAAAATATCACCGAACAAATTATCGGTCACAATCACGTCAAACTGGCGCGGGTTTTTCAAAAGTTGCATGGCGCAATTATCGGCATACATGTGGGAAAGCTGAACGTCTTTATATTCTTCGTGGAGTTTGGTCATTTCCTCACGCCATAATTTTCCTGATTCCATGACGTTTGCTTTTTCGCACGATGTCACACGGCCTTGACGTTTGCGCGCCAATTCGAACGCGACGCGCCCGACACGGTGAATTTCCGATGTTGTATAAACTTGGGTATTCACGCCTTGGCGTTCGCCATTCGGCAGATTAAAAATTCCGCGTGGCTCTCCGAAGTAAACACCGCCTGTCAGTTCGCGGACAATCAAAATATCCAGTCCTTTGACGATTTCTGGCTTTAGGGTGGATGCATCAATCAATGCGTCAAACACAATCGCAGGGCGTAGATTGGCAAAGAGTTCAAGGTCTTTGCGGATTTTCAGAAGGCCAGCTTCAGGGCGAAGATTGTAGTCAACTCCGTCCCATTTTGTGCCACCCACAGCACCGAGCAAAACACAGTCCGATTTACGGGCGATTTCAATCGTCTCATCCGTCACAGGTACACCATGGGCATCGTATGACGCGCCGCCAATCAGGCGTTCGGTTGTTGTGATGTTGGTCATACCCTCGGCATTGAGGAAGAAAATAATCTTTTTGACTTCACCCATCACTTCAGGGCCGATGCCATCTCCGGCAGTTATCAGGATATTTTGTTGTTTCATGTGTTTACACCCATGGTCTTTCTTTGGAACGGTTTTCTTCGTAGGTTGAAATGAATGTTTCTTTTTCAAGTGTCAGGCCGATATCGTCCAACCCGTTGATCAGGCAATGTTTGCGGAAAGCATCAATATCAAAATCATAAACAGTATTTCCCGCGACGATTTTCTGGTCGGGCAGGTTGATGGTAATATCTTGTTTGTCATCCGCACGGTTCATGAGTTCTTCGACTTGTGCCTGCGGCAACACAATCGGCAAAATCCCGTTTTTAAAACAATTGTTAAAAAATATGTCGGAATAACTCGGCGCAATAATACAACGAATTCCAAAGTCGAGTAACGCCCACGGCGCATGTTCGCGCGATGATCCGCACCCGAAATTTTCACCCGCAATCAGGATGGTTGATTGTGTGTATGGCTCACGGTGCAGAATAAAGTCAGGCTTCTTATTCCCCTGTTCATCAAAGCGCATTTCATAGAATAGCCCCGCCGCAAGCCCCGTTCGTTTAATCGTCCGTAAGAACTGCTTCGGGATAATCATATCCGTATCAATATTCATGATACGAAGGGCGGCGGGGATGGAGGTGAGTGTTTTGAAAGGTGTCATTTACATGCCTTGTGATAAATAATTTAAGATATAAATAGGTATAAGAGGCCATGCCATCAGTAGGGATGGATAATAAAAATAGGGGTTTATTAAACTGTCTTGGGTGATGGGTTTTCCGTCTACATAATCAAACATAGTTGATGAAAAGACAGTTATGATGCCGTCGCCATCTTTATCCGAAATAATGACATTATAACTTTCCCCCATCTCAACATGACTAACTTCTGTTCTTTCAATTACATATCGAGTTCCTTTTGGAACAATTTTTGATTTCTGTATGGCAGGTATTACATTTTTTTCTTTCAGGCAATCCACTTCATTCTTTATGTCGGTTATTATGATGTTGTTTGGATAAATAGTAAAACATCTATCTTCATTCAGAACTATTTCTTTTCCATTCGCAGGGAAAAACAAAGAAGATTCATTCAGGCGCAAAATATAAAAAGGTATAATGGCCACAGCTAAACAGAGTGAAGTTATAATGACACTGCGCTCAGATGACCATGCGGTAAATGCCCAGATAGCCATAAATGGAACAGCCATAGCAAACCCAGACCATCCCATATTGACAGCGCCGCCGAAGGTAAAGACAGCACAAATAATAATAGCAATTATCTTGGCAATAATATCGTTCCAATATTTTTCCACGCTACTTCATCTCTCTTATATCCGTTAATTTCCCCGTAATCGCCGCCGCTGCCGCCATGGCGGGGGAGAGGAGATGAGTGCGTGCTCCGCGTCCCTGACGGCCTTCGAAGTTGCGGTTGGAGGTGGAGGCGCAACGCTCCCCTGCATTCAGTTTATCTTCGTTCATCCCGAGGCAGAGGGAGCAACCCGGTTCGCGCCATTCAAAACCTGCGGCGAGGAGAATTTTGTCCAAGCCTTCGGCTTCAGCCTGCGCTTTCACTAAACCTGAACCCGGAACGATCATGGCTTGAACGGTTGCTGCGACTTTTTTGCCTTCGGCGACTCTCGCCACTTCGCGTAAATCTTCGATACGTCCGTTGGTGCATGACCCGATAAAGACTTTATCAACCGGAATGTCGGTGAGTTTCGTACCCGCGGTCAGTCCCATATAATCGAGTGCGCGGATGATCGCGGCCTTTTTATTGGTGTCAGGTTCGTCATCGGGGTTGGGGACAATGCCAGTAATCGGCAGCACGTCTTGCGGAGATGTTCCCCATGTGACGCTTGGCGCAATATCTGCGGCGTTGATATGAATTTCTTTGTCGAAGACTGCACCTTCATCGGTGGGAAGGGTTTTCCACCACGCGACAGCCTTATCCCAATTTTCACCTGAGGGTGCCATCGGACGGCCTTTGATATAGGCGAAGGTTTTGTCATCGGGGGCAATTAATCCTGCGCGCGCGCCGCCTTCAATCGTCATATTGCAAACGGTCATACGACCTTCCATCGAGAGGTCACGAATGACTGACCCCGCATATTCAATCACATATCCTGTGCCGCCCGCCGTACCGATTAAGCCGATGATGTGGAGCACAACGTCCTTGGCAGTCACGCCAGCGGATAGAGTTCCGTCCACCGTAATGCGCATGGTTTTGGCGGGTTTCTGGATCAGGGTTTGGGTGGCGAGGACATGCTCGACCTCTGACGTGCCGATTCCGAATGCCAATGCGCCGAATGCGCCGTGGGTAGAGGTGTGGCTGTCGCCGCAGACGATGGTCATGCCCGGTTGGGTGAAACCTTGTTCAGGGCCGATGATATGCACAATACCCTGACGTTTATCATTCATGCCGAAATAGGTAATGCCGAATTCTTTGACATTTTCTTCTAATGTTTCGATTTGCAATTTGCTTTCGGGGTCAGAGATTCCCAGATTGCGATTGGTGGTAGGCACGTTGTGGTCGGCCACAGCAAGTGTGTTTTCAGGACGGCGCACAGGACGCCCCGCCATACGAAGGCCTTCAAAGGCTTGGGGCGAAGTCACTTCATGGACAAGGTGACGGTCGATGTATATGACGCAAGTTCCATCATTGGCATGATGAACCACATGGGCATCCCAGATTTTTTCAAAGAGAGTTTTTGGCATTTTTTCCGCCGCTATAAAGAGTTAGGCCTTAGTTATAGCGGAAAAGAACATTGTTTTTCAAAGGATTATTGAATTTCCATTTTTTACCATATTATTAACCATTTTCTTCCATAATCATTTGGAAGAAGAGGGGTAAGACATGACAAAAGCGCAACATTTTGGCGGTGGGGAAAATGCCCCACCAAGAACTCCAAGAGAGTTGAAAGAAGCTCAAATGAGGGCAAATTCTCAAATTATATGTGCAGTTCAGCCCAATGCCGATGGGCATAGTCTTACGGTCGAAATTCAGAAGGGTGCTTTAGGGGCTGGAAAAGTGCTGGCTGCTGGTGGGCTGGAAATTCAGACATATCCAGGGCAAACTAAATCTGAAGGCTTCAAAAATGGCGAATTCTTTGCAGAGGGTAAATTGAATAATCCAAAAACTGGCGCATATGCTGGGCAAGTTGCGATTGCTGGAGATGCCATGGGTACAGATTACAGCTGTATTTTTAAAAGTTCAGCTGAGGGCGCTGTCCCACAAAGAGGTCAGACGTTAAATCAGCCTGTTGCTACCCCAATTACTCCGTCTGCAACGCCGAAACTATAAAACGAATAATAGGTAAGATTTTCAAAATCCATCCTTTACAGGATGGATTTTTTTATTCTCTCTAATGCATTCCCAATTTCAGGAAATTCAAATTTTAACCCCGTAATTTTTTCAAAGGCGCCGATATAAATTTCGGCGGCTTTGACGCGGATGTCATCGGGGATGGTTGGGATGTCGTCTTTGTATGGATCGCATCGGGCATTGACCCAATTGCGGACGAAATCTTTATCGAAGCTTTCGGGCTTTTCGCCTTTTGCAAAACGGTCGGCATAGCTTTCCAAAAACCAATAACGGCTGCTGTCCGGTGTATGGATTTCATCGGCGAGCATGATGTTTCCGTCCGCATCAAATCCGAATTCATACTTAGTATCAACAAGGATAAGGCCACGTTTCGCGGCCATCTCGCGCCCACGGGCAAAGAGTTTCAGGGCGTATGCGGATACGGTATCCCATTGCTCTTGCGTCAATAATTTTTGGTCAACAATTTCCGCGGCGGACAGTGGTTCATCATGTCCTGCATCAAATGCTTTGCTGGTTGGCGTGATGATAGTCTCAGGCAATTTTTGATTTTCGCGGAGGCCTTCGGGGAAGGTAATGCCATACATTTCACGTTTGCCGGATTTATACATCGGCCAGATGGATGTTCCCGTTGACCCTGTCATATAATCACGCACAACAATTTCAACAGGCATGATGGTCAAATGTTTTCCCACCACCACATTCGGGTCGGGGTATGACACGACATGGTTGGGGCAAATATCGGATGTATGTTCAAACCAGTATTTCGCCATCTGGGTCAAGGCCTGACCTTTCAGAGGAATAGTGGTCAGGATACGGTCAAAGGCCGATATGCGGTCACTGGTGATAATGATGCGCGTATCATTCGGCATGTCGTAACAATCACGCACCTTGCCGCGATAATGGTTCGGCAATTCGGGAATGGTGGCGTCAGCCAGTACGTTCGGCAGGTAAGCCTTAATTTTGTCAGTATAATTTGAAGATTCTTTTTCCATGGGGATGGTTATAACCATCCTTTTTTCCGAAAGTAAATATACGGAATGATGGCGCAGAGAGCCATAATGCCCAAAGCCATAGGATAACCGCCAACCCAGCTTAATTCAGGCATGTGTTGAAAATTCATTCCGTAAATACTGGACACCATGGTCGGCGGCAGGAAAAACACCGCAACCACCGAGAAGATCTTGATAATCACGTTTTGTTCGACGTTAATTAAACCAAGGGTTGCATCCAGCAGAAAAGTGATTTTATCGGATAAAAAGGCACATTGGGCTTTGAGTGCCTGCGTATCCGAAATCGCCAGTTCAATCGCTGCCGCTGTTGTTGCCTCGGTACTGGCGACTTGTTTCAGGAAAACCAACAGGCGGTTAATACTGTGCAAACTGTCGCTGATCTGTGAGTTCAGGTCGGCTGCCGCGCCCAGTTTTTTGATGGCGGATTTTAAAAACTGGCTGGATTTTTTGACGCGTTTATCAAGGACGTTCACCCCGAACACATCGTGCGATACTTCATCCAACGATGACACCACCAGTTCAGAGTTAAAGGCCACACGGTTAACAATTTCTTCGAATAATCCGGTCAATAAATGGGCAGACGTATGGAATTTTTCATGGGGACGTAAAAGTCTTGCCGAGAAATTTTTAAAAGACGTTGGCGTAATGTCATGCACCGTGAGCATGAATTGTTTGCCCAAGATAAATGTCACTGCAGATGTTTTGGGGTAAGGGCTATCCGCTTTCGAAATCAGCGATGCCGTCATATAGGCAATATCTTCTTCGACATACAGACGGTTCAGAACATTGTTTTTCCAGACTTCGGTCTTTGATGGAATTTCAATGGTCAAACGCTTTTCAACGGCCAGATGCTCCTCCAGGGTCGGGGCGATCATATCCATCCAGAATAGGCCTTCCGGCAATGGATCAGTGATTTGCCAAGGATGGGAGAGCGTTTCGTTATCTTTGCGGTATGTAATCGTAATCATGCGGGCATTCTATACGAAAAAACGGCGAAGTTCTATCCCCTAAGCAACATTGTGGATAGGAAGGTTTTCTATCGATTGCTTGATTAAGTCGGGATTATGTTCAGAAATAATGGCCGTTCGTATCGTGTCTGCGCCTTCCCAATTTTGTAAATACCATCCCATATGCTTACGAGCGATTTTCAAGCCTTGTGCAGTGCCGTAATGGGTTAATATGGAATCGTAATGTTCGACCATAACGGATTTTATTTCTGCTTTCGGGGGTGAGGGCGCACCATCCATGATCTGGCGCAAGGCCCATGGTTTTCCATTCGCACCGCGCCCGATCATCACGCCATCTGCGCCCGATTTCTCGCGCGCTGTTTTTGCGTCATCTGCGGTTTGAATATCGCCGTTCACAATGACGGGAATTTGAACGGTATCTTTGACCGCCCGAACGGCATCCCAATCGGCCTGACCGTTATAAAGCTGGCAACGGGTGCGTCCGTGAACGGTAATCATGCGGACGCCGATATCTTCAGCAATGCGGGCGAGTTCGGAGGCATTGATGGATGTGTCATCCCACCCCAACCGCATTTTAACACTGACAGGAATTTTGACGGCCTTCACAACCGCCTGCATGATCTCGGTCGCAAGCGGCACATTCCGCATCAGGGCAGATCCCGCCATATTATTGACCACTTTTTTCACGGGGCATCCGAAATTAATATCGATCATGGCGGCGCCACGGGCTTCGTTCAACTGTGCGGCCTCGGCCATGATATCCGGCTCACACCCCGCTATTTGCGCGGCGAGTGGAAATTCATCGGCATAGTTGGTGGTGTGGCGTTGCTCATGCCGCATTTCATCCACCATCATCCGCGACGCAATCATCTCGGAAAACACCATGCCCGCCCCATAACGCTTGACCAACCGTCGCATCGGCAAATCCGTCACGCCCGACATGGGGGCGAGAAAAACAGGTTGGTCAAAGGGAAGGCCAGCGAACATGATATTAGTAATGCGGAGGTTTATTGAGAGCGGCAATCTCGATGCCCGATAAACCAATTTCGGATTTTGCATCTTTTGCGCCCGATTCAATATCCACCAATTGTTGTTTGGTCATTTCCAATTGGCGATTGAGGCGCGCAATTTCCTTGCCCTGTTGATAGACGATATCGCTCAGGTCTTCGATCTGTTTGGCCTGATTGGAGAGGGCCATTTCTATTTCGGTTAATCGTTGCTGTTCCATGGGGAGAAAATGCCTGAAAAACATTGGAAATACCAGAAAATTTGTAATATCCTCCCCTCATGAGCAAAGCATTTACCAAAGAACCAGACGGCGAAGATCCGGAAGATGATATCGAGGAACTTCCGCCATTGCCGGCAGGCCTTAAAAACCTGATGACTCCGCTTGGCTTGAAAACCCTTCAGGATGAATTGTTCCACCTGTTGCACCGTGAACGCCCGAAGATTGTGGAAATCGTGTCATGGGCGGCGGGGAACGGTGACCGTTCTGAAAACGGGGATTATCTTTATAATAAAAAGAAACTCCGCGAAATCGACCGCCGCGTCCGCTACCTGATGAAACGCACCGAGGATGCCGAGGTCGTTGACCCGCGCCACCAGCAAGGCATTGAACAGGTCTTTTTCGGTGCAACCGTCACCTATGTCCGCGAAGATAACACAGAACTCACCGTCAAATTAGTGGGGGTGGACGAGGCCGATATGGGGCAAGGCAAAATTAACTGGGTCTCCCCCGTCGCCCGCGCCCTTATGAAATCACGCGTTGGTGATGTTGTCATCGTCCGCATCGACAACCGCACCGAAGAAATCGAAGTGATTGATATTCGGTATGTGATTGAAGGATAGTTTTATGCTCTTTTTGTTGCCTTTTTCGGGGCGAGTAACGGGGCTAAATATTTTCCTGTATAGCTTTGTTTGACTTTTACAATATCTTCCGGCACGCCTGCGGCAATAATTTCACCTCCGCCATTGCCGCCCTCTGGCCCGATGTCGATAATCCAGTCGGCGGTTTTGATGACGTCCAGATTATGTTCGATGACGACCATGGTGTTGCCGGTGTCCACCAATTTATGCAGAACTTCGAGCAATTTTTTGACGTCTTCAAAATGAAGGCCTGTGGTCGGTTCGTCCAGAATATAAAGGGTTTGGCCTGTCGCACGTTTGGCGAGTTCCTTGGCGAGTTTGACGCGTTGCGCTTCGCCACCCGAGAGGGTGGTCGCGGGTTGTCCGACCTTGATATAATCCAGCCCGACCTCTTGCAGGGTTTGGAGTTTGGTGCGGATGCTCGGCACGGCTTTGAAAAATTCGGTGGCGTCCTCAATCGACATATCCAGAACATCGCTGATGGATTTTTCTTTGTAGCGAACCTCGAGTGTTTCGCGGTTATAACGTTTGCCCTGACATTCCTCGCACGTCACATAAACATCGGGGAGGAAGTGCATTTCGATTTTGATGACGCCATCCCCTTGGCAGGCTTCACACCGTCCGCCTTTGACGTTGAATGAAAAACGTCCGGGGCCGTATCCGCGCGCCTTTGCCTCTGGCAATCCCGCGAACCATTCGCGGATGGGGGTAAAGCATCCTGTATAGGTGGCGGGGTTAGAGCGTGGGGTGCGTCCGATAGGGGATTGGTCAATATCAATGACCTTGTCCAGATATTCTAGCCCTTCGATTTTTTGGTGAGGCGATGGAATTTCCGATGATTTCATCAATTTTTTACTGGCGGCGCGGAACAGCGTATCAATGGTGAGTGTTGATTTCCCCGAACCCGAAACACCCGTGATACAGGTAAATGTCCCAAGCGGAATTTCGGCGGTGATGTTTTTCAAATTATTACCGGTTGCGCCGACAACGCGGAGAAGCTCTTGTTTTTTACCACGCATTTTTCCTGAGCGGCGTGTGGTAGGGACGGAAATTTCACGTTTGCCGTTCATATAGGCGGCGGTGATACTGTCTTTGGATTTAAAAACTTCCTCCGGTGTTCCCATGGCCACAACTTGTCCGCCATGGATACCTGCGCCTGGCCCCATATCGACCAGATAGTCGGCTGCGCGGATCGCGTCCTCGTCATGTTCCACGACCAGAACCGTATTCCCGATATCACGAAGATGATTGAGGGTTTCCAGCAAGCGATGATTATCACGTTGGTGAAGTCCGATGGACGGTTCATCCAGAACATAAAGAACACCCGTCAACCCTGACCCGATTTGGGAGGCCAAGCGAATGCGCTGGCTCTCGCCCCCCGACAATGTGCCAGATGCGCGGTCGAGGGAGAGATAATCAAGACCAACATTCACAAGGAATTGCAGACGTTCGTTGATTTCTTTTAAAATACGGACGGCAATATCATTCTGTTGCTTGGTCAGTTTTTTAGGAATTTTTGAAAACCAATCACGCGCTTCGATAATCGAAAAATGTGTGGCTTCCGAAATATGTTTGCCGTCAATTTTAACGGCCAAGGCTTCAGGCTTTAAACGGGCGCCGTGACAGGATTCACATTCTGCGCTTGACTGATATTCGGCCAGATCTTCACGGGCGGAATTGCTTTCGGTTTCAAGGATACGGCGGGCGAGGGAAGGGATAACGCCTTCGAATGGTTTGTTACTTTTCCATGTATTGTCGGATTTGCTGTTATAGGCAATGGCAACGGGTTCTTTGCCTGATCCATACAGAATAATATCACGATGTTCTTTTTTCAGGTCGCGCCAAGGGATATTGGTTTTGAATTTGAAATGTTTGGCAACGGCTTCTAAGGCTTGCATATAAAAGGGAGCGAACCCTTTTGACCACGGGACAACAGCGCCTTCGGCAATCGAGAGGCTGTCATCCGGTACCACCAGATTTTCATCAAAATACACACGTTGCCCTAAACCATCACAAGCGGGGCATGCCCCATGGGGGGAGTTAAACGAGAAAAGGCGGGGTTCAATTTCGGGAATTGTGAAACCGGATACGGGGCAGGCGAATTTTTCGGAGTAAAGCGTTTGTGCCTCAGTTGTAGCGTCCTCGGCAA
>Ga0155195_124_pt4 | contig 25733 bp, 29 predicted proteins | sample RifCSPhighO2_02_FD_106163 | JGI IMG/M metagenome (GOLD analysis project Ga0155195, IMG submission 106163) | Alphaproteobacteria bacterium RIFCSPHIGHO2_02_FULL_46_13
CCCCTCCCTCGCTTCGCAAGGAAGGGGGAGATTCATGTTTGAGAAAAGGGATTTTGCTAGGCAATTAAGGTCGAATATGACTGAAGCAGAAACTTTGCTCTGGTCAAAATTAAGGCATGACCAATTGGGTGTTCGTTTTAGAAGGCAACACGCAATCGATAAATATGTTCTGGATTTTTATTGTGCAGAATTAAAATTGGCAGTTGAGGTTGATGGTGGACAACATAATGAAAATCATAAAGATGATATAAGAACAGCTTTTCTGAATGAGAAAGGTATCCGTGTCTTAAGGTTTTGGAATAATGATGTGATGGATAATATTGAAGGTGTTATCGCCCAAATCTCCCTCTCCCTCAATCCCTCTCCCTCGCTTCGCAAGGAAGAGGGAAGGAATGGGTTGCGAGATGACTTTCCTGCCCTTCATCATAAAGTGCATGGCAAGCCATTCGTTTTTTTAGATAGTGGCGCGAGTGCGCAAAAACCGCAGAGTGTGATTGATGCGATTACGCGTGCCTATTCCGAAGGATATGCGAATGTCCATCGCGGCCTGTATGATTTTTCGCAGAGGAAGACCGCTGAGTTTGAGGAGGCCAGAGTTAAGGTTGCCAAATTTATCGGCGCGCCATCACCGTCCCAAATTATTTTTACGCGCAATTCGACCGAGGGAATTAATCTGGTCGCCGCCACTTGGGGGCGTGCCAACCTGAAACAGGGCGATGAAATTATCCTGACAGAGATGGAGCATCACGCGAACCTTGTGCCGTGGCATATGTTGCGGGACGAGATCGGGATTGTAATTAAATATATTCCCGTCAAAGATAATGGCGAATTGGATGATGATAAATTGTTATCCCTGTTATCCACACGGACGAAACTGGTATCTTGCACACAGGTTTCCAACGTATTAGGCACGGTCAATAATATTAATAAAATCAAAACGATACTGTCCGTTTTTAATCCTGAAATTAAACTGATGGTTGATGGTTCTCAGGCAGTTGTCCACCAAACTGTCAACATTGCGCAGATGGATGTCGATTTTTATGTTTTCACGGGGCATAAGCTCTATGGCCCCACGGGTGTCGGGGTTTTGTACGGGAAACAGGATATTTTGGATTCCATGCCGCCTTACCAAGGTGGGGGCGACATGATTGATAAAGTGACGCTTGAAGGCACAACTTACGCCAGCGCACCGTCGCGGTTTGAGGCAGGCACACCAGCGATTGCCGAAGTCATCGGGTTGGGTGCGGCGATTGATTATGTGACAAGCATTGGTATGGAGAATATTGCGGCGTGGGAGCATGAGTTATTGATCTATGCTACGCAAAAGCTATCTTCTATCGAAGGATTAAATATCATCGGAACTGCCGAAGGGAAGGCTGGAATTATTGCCTTCACCATGGATGGTTGCCCCCCTGCGGATATTGCGATGATCCTTGACCAGATGGGCGTTGCCGTCCGCACGGGGCATCATTGTTGCCAGCCCCTGATGGCGCGATTTGGAATTGAAGGGTGCGTCCGTGCATCACTTGGGCTATATAACGACAAAAACGATATTGATACACTTTATGAAGGCCTTGTTAAGGCGAAAAGGATGTTAGGATAATGCAACCAGTCGCAGATGAACAAATGGTTCGGAACGCCTTTGGCGATGATTATGATGAATTGGCCGTGCCGCCAAAAACAGGCGGGTCGATTGACCATCCGCTATACCCCGCGATTATCAAAGGATTGCGCGAAGTTTATGACCCCGAAATTCCCGTGAATATTTTCGAATTGGGTTTGATTTATAATATAACCATCATTGATGTAGAAGACGGCACAAGTGATGTCGATGTCAAAATGACTCTGACATCCCCCGGATGCCCCGTGGCGCAAGAAATGCCAGGGATGGTTCAATCGGCGATTTTCCCGCTGACGGGTGTTGGTCAGGTGGATGTTGAAATTATTTGGGAACCGACATGGGATCCGTCCTTTATGGCGGAGACGGCAAAGTTGCAATTGAATATGTTTACTTAACAGATGATCTGATGATCAGATAAGCGGATGAGCAGAAAATGAAACTCACAACTGAAATCACCATTACCGACAACGCGAAAAATTATCTGGCGCATGTGTCTGGTGGCGCATCTGGATTGCGCCTGACCATTCGTGGCGGCAAGGGATGCGGCGGGAATGAATATGATTTGAAACCGCTGGCATCAAACGAAGTTGATGCGAGTGATGATTTTATTGCCCTGACCGACACATGCAATTTATATATCCCAGCAATGGATATGATTAAATTATTCGGCACACAAATTGATTATATCGAAGATGATTTGGGCAACCGCCGCATTGATATTTCAAACCCCAATGAAACTGGGAAATGCGGGTGCGGGAAGTCTGTGACGTTCTAAACCCTATTTTATTGACATAAAAAACAAAAAGATCTACTCTGCTATAAATTTTTGCGGATTGGCGGATCAAAATGCTCAGTTTTATCACATTGGGGAAGATCGTTACGGCGGACACTCAAACGGAAGCAAAAGCGTTGTTCTTAAACCGTCGCCGATATGGAATAGGCGGAGTTATCTTTGAACCTGAATTTGCAATTCCCAAATGGACGGACGCCGAGAAAAGCAGATTATCTGATCTTTTCTGTGAAATTGATGCAACAGAAATAGACGATATACGACATTCTCATCTTCCTGATTGGGAACAACTTAGTCAAAACATAACGCTCAATATGTTTCGGCTTGCCAGAGAATTTAATACAACACCTAATCCGCGCTCACTTCGTTTTGTGTTTGGCAAAGCATTTGATTTTAAACCTCATTGTGATCTGGGGGCGGTCGATGGATGGCTTCATCTGCATGTCGAAGGTGATGAAGGATTGGTATGCGCAAACCCAATTGGCGATGAGCCTGTAAATCTTAAGCTAACCAAGCCCTTTGGCGATAATTTTGACTGCGATGAGTTTAATCGCTTGGCTACGGTTGAGAATAAAATTGAGTTGATGCCCTTAAAACCTGGTCAGGCGATTGCCTTCGACCACACAATGGGACATAAGTCTGGCAAAGGAAAAAACTTCCGTATCCCGACCTTTGCGACTAGTTAAATAGTATAGCGCTGAACGATTGGGATTTGTTCGCGTCCATTTTTTGTTCAGGCACTGTAGAGACCTCTCCGCCCCCTAATATATTGACATAACGATAGGTTCAATGTATTATCCAATCACTTTTTAACAAGAGATTTGGGTAAAAATGAGTTTCGCAGTTACTTTAGGAAAAATTGTTACCGCAGCGAATGAGAATGAGGCGAAAGAATTATTTCTTCGTCGCAAAGAACATGGCATCGGGGGTGTTATTTTTACGCCCGAAATTAACATTCCAAAATGGACAGACGAGCAAAAAAAACAACTGACGGAATGTCTCTTTCGAACTAATCTAGCTAGCCCTTGGAAGAGCGAATTTAAGCCTACTTTTGAATGGGCGAGAGCTGTTGGAACAATTCCAGAAGAGTTGGTTTCAATATCCACAGGGTTTAATCTTTCCCAAAACCCAAGATCAATTCGATTTCTTAATAATGATGATTTAGCCGAAGATGCTCATCGTGATCTTGGGGCATCAGAAGGTCAGATTCATCTTCACATCGAAGGGCAAGGATTAATGTGTGCTAATCCTGTGGGAGAGGCTCCTGTTCAACTGAGAACAAAGGATGCAGACGGTGAAATGATAAATCTCAAGGACTTTAATAAGCTTGTCTTTCAAGATAGAAAAATAGAAATTATAACCTTAAAAGAAGGTCAAGCCATAGCGTTTGATGATAGCATGGTTCATCTATCTAGTAACGGCCCTCGATTTCGAGTTATTACCTTCGGCTAATTATCTATTCCCAGATGTCCCAATCACGCCTTCGTCAGGTTTGTTGAATTTACCGACGTTGCCTAACATTTGCTGGATAAAGGTGAAATCATTTCCTGAAACTGGGGTCGTGCGTTGAACGATGGGTATTTGTTCACGGCCATTTTTTTGTTCAGCCACTGTGAGGACTTTTCCGTCTGCAGCGGCGAAGGTGATAATAACAATTTTCTCATCAACGACCTTTGGGTCCATGATACCTTTTTTCTTGGTCTTTTGACCCATGTAATACCAAGTATTTTCGTCAAACGTGGATATTGTCGTCGGTGATCCGATTTTGCGGACGACGTCATCTTTCCCGTCTATGCCGGGGAGGACTTCCTTCAACTGGTATTCCTCAAGCATGTTGCCGCGCGTTGCGGTCATCGGTGTGCATCCAGCCAAAGCTGTAAAAGACAAAAGAATAAGAGGCAAAATGATGTTTTTCATGTGTTTATAGGTAGCTTTAAACCTCTAAAAACTCAAGAGGCGAGTGTGAAGACCTTTATTTCCTTCACAATTTCGTCATTATTTGCTATTGTCCTGCCATTCATAAAATACTTTGGAGGTTGCTATGCTGTACTTGTTGACGCAAAAAGGCCGTTTGAGCCGTGCGAAAGCTAAAGAATTGTTTCAAATCGTTCTGCGTCAATCCCGCAACCCGTATTTTTATGAAATGTTCGGCGTTCCCGATACTGTGGAAGGCCGCTTTGAGATTGTGTCTCTGCATGGCGGATTATTGGTCAATCGCCTGTGCCGTCCTGATATGGGGCGCGAAGGGAAAATATTGGCGCAGGCCTTTTTTGACGTGATGTTCAAAAATATCGACTGGTCAATGCGGGAACGTGGAGTCGGTGATCTGGCCGTGCCGCGTCGTATCAAGAAATTAATGTCTGATTTCAAAGGCCGTGCCTTTGCCTATGATGAATCTTGCCGCGCGGGATGTAGCGAGTTGACCCACGCCTTGGCCAGAAACGTGTATGCCGAAGGCCCGAAACCATCTGCCGAGACCATAAAACAATTCGCGCAGTATATTCAAAGCTGTGTTACAGAGTTGGAGAAGCAGGGGCTTTCCGATTTCTGGCGCGGGATTGCACATTTCCCTGTCCCCGTTATACCGTCAAATAATAATCAAAATGGAACCAATAATGCCACTCAAGCAGCCTAATCAGTCTTCACTTCCTCAATCCGAATGGTTTGTTCCATTTCACGTGGAAAACGTGCCGTCATCCGGCAAAACCGTTAAAATGGTTGCGGACGCAGAATATCTGACGGCTATTGCCGAGCGTTTGGATGTATTAGAGGTTAAGTCGTTGAGCGCTGAATTGCGCTTAACCCTTCAAAATGGCGGGCATATTTTGAATATTACCGGTCATTTCAAGGCCGAGATTGTTCAGGAATGTGTTGTCACCCTGAAACCTGTTGAATCCGTTTTGGAAGATGATTTCGAGGCATGGTATGCCGACCACGACAAAGCCATCCCTTTCAACCGCGCCAAACATAACCAAAAGGCGATGGAAGAGGGCGATGAAGTCCAGATTTTGGAAGAAAAAGATGACCCAGAGGCCTTAATCGATGGTCAGGTGGATTTGGGCGAGGTCGTTGTTCAATTCCTATCCCTTGCCGTCAACCCATATCCCCGCGCCGAAGGTGTGGCGGATGATGCAGAACCTGCGCCGATTGAAATCACCAAACCTGTGGCAGGAGCAACCCTTCGCCCTAACCCGTTCGCCGCCCTTAAAAATTGGCGTCCACAGGATTAGTTTTTCTTGACATAATCTTAAGTTATGCTTATTAATTATCCAAATTTGGAATTTGGAGCTTAATAATGCGTTTTCTAAAACCTGCCGCCCTTTTTGCAATTCATGCAGTTGCTCCGTTTGAAATTCCTTGGGCGGTGAGTGCCGTTGCCAAAATAATTGATGCCTATTCATCCCGCGCCACATTTGAAGCTCCACACACCTCAAAAGATTTTCACGATGTCGTCAGACGTGCCTGTCAGCTTGTTAAAGCGCACAAAGAAAGCGGTAGCCTTGAAAAGTTCTTTGTCAGACTTCTTAAATATAATCTGCCTGCTGATATAAATGACAATGTATTTAAGTTTCTTATTGAGGATGCTCACCCATACGAGGCAAGACTTAACCTTGCTCATTTTTCCAAACACACAAAAAACCCTTTGCTCGCCGAAAGGGCGATGGACGCAATTCTCAAGCTTGAAGCTGACAATAACTTAGGCAATGCGGCTTCCATTGATTGCTTGGGAAAAGTTTTAGTTTTAAACGATACCTTAGCGATTAAGAAAAAAGCCCTTGAAAAACTATGCGCCATTGGAAGCAAAGAAGCCTATCGCCAAGCGATTGATGGCATTCAAGCCATATCAAATTCTAAGGCTCAAGAATATTTGATTAATTCCATTGTTCAGAGTCAGGCTGACGATAAATTATCCTTACTCTTAAAATGTCAGTCACAGGGCATAGTTGTTAGCACGCCTAGCAAACGAAAAGTGTTTGCGGCTTTTTGTGAATTGTCAAAAATCCCGGATGATGCAGATACTAATGTCAAAGCGTCCGCCCGAAAGGCCGCCGAAGCCGCTGCTAAAATGTTCTATGAAACGAAGGATGGCAAATATCTGAACATGGGTGATTTGGCGCAAGTTTTATTGGGCGTATCACAAAGAAATCTGTCTCCTGCATCCATGAAACCGCTTTTCGCCGCAGTATCCAATCCGGAAAAAGGTCTAAGAGCCTTTGTAGAGGCAGAATTTTCGGAAGCGCGGCTTCAAGGAAAAACTCCTGCGATCACTACTCCTGATTTGCGTGTGGTCTTTGGAAAAATTGATGCAGAAAATGCCGAGAAAGGTTGTGAGACCCCTTTAAAAAAGATTTACATCGGACTTTGCTCAGCGGCTGTGAGAGTAAGAGCCACAAGTCGTGATTATGCAACAGCTTTTGACTTAGACAAATAATAACGGAGATCATGATGAGTTTTTTAAAATCCGCTGCCCTTTTTGCAATTGATACAGTCACGAAGGTCGATAGCCCTGGGGCCGTTGCCGCAGTTCGGGGAATTATTTTTGAATATGCTCACCATGTCTCCCCAGATGACCAGCCTGCTAAAAAAGATTTTTTTAAGGTTATAGATCATGCTTGTAAAGTTGTCATGGACACGCAACGTCTTGACCATTCGGCAAAATTCCTAGTTGAAATGTTGCATAGTTTGAATGTCAACGTACCTGATAAACTCTTAAATTCCTCTAGCACCGATTATGATCAGGATGTTGTTGTCCGCGCGCTTTATGATGTTGCGAATGATAAAAAAGACCCTTTGACATTGGACAGAGCTTTTTCTGCATTTTTGCAGATCGGAACTTGGAGTGCCTATGATCATGCGATCGACCTTATGGGGAAGCAAGATGAATATGCGGAAAAATTAATTGGCCAAATCCTGCACAATGCCCCCGATAACAAAATCAGTTTATTAGAGAATTGCATGAGGGTGAACCGTAGTGCGCCCGTTCAGAAAAAAGTTTTTGCAGCTTTGTGTGAATTGTCAAAATCTGAAGATGCGATTGTTGCAGAGGATGCTCAAGATGTTGCCGTTGAGATGTTCTATGACCGCAAAGAGGATGGGCAGTATTTGAACATTGCCGATTTGGCGCCAGTTTTAGAGGAAGTGGCAAAAAAAACTCAGTCGCCAAAATCTTTAATGCCTTTATTTGCTAAAGTCACTTGCCCTCAAAACGGTTTGGCAGATTTTGTCGAGGTAAGATTTTTAAGAAAAACCCAAGAAAACTCTCTAAAGCCAGATACAACTATTAATTTGATGGCGGTTTTCGAAAGAATTGATCGCAATAATGGCGATAAGGGGTATCCGACACCTTTGTCTAAGATTTATGCGATGCTGAGATCTTCTGCGTCGATGAAAAAAGAAATTGGTTCTGTTCATACCGACCTTTTTGGGCTGGACAGAGCATAAAAGTACTCCCTCTTTTTGCATGGGGGATGTATAACTCCTTATGAATTATCACGATATCAAATTAAAACTGGCATCTGAGGGGGTTGAAACCGCGGATTTGGAAGCGCGGATTCTTCTTGAGGATATCGCGAGGATTGCCAAATCAGAATTTTTCTTTGCTCGGGATAAAGTGTTGTCCGAGGATATTTCCAAACGTATCAATGACATTATTGACAGACGCGTACAGGGAGAATCGCTCTGGCGTATCCTTGGGTATCGTGATTTTTGGAAATCGCGGTTTTATTTATCACCCGATACGCTAGAGCCACGCCCCGATACAGAGACTTTGATTGAAGAAGTTTTACACGATCATCATTCCCCCAAACGGATTCTGGACTTAGGGACGGGGACAGGGTGCATTTTGCTGTCTTTGTTACAAGAATTTCCTGATGCAACAGGGGTTGCTGTCGATAAAGCGCAGGGGGCTTGTGTGGCGGCCACAGAGAATGCGAAGCGGTTGGGACTGGAGAATCGCGCGACGATTTTGAACGGATCATGGTTTGATCCGATTCCGGAAGGACAAAAATTCGATTTAATTGTGTCGAATCCCCCCTATATTCCATCACAAGAGATTCGGAATTTGCAGATTGAGGTGAAGAATCATGACCCGATTCTCGCTCTCGATGGTGGCGAAGACGGATTATTGCCCTATAAATATCTGTGTTCGAATCTAAAAAGATATTTGGAGGCGGACGGTATCGTTGTCCTAGAGTTCGGAGTGGGGCAAGCGTTTGATATTACTCGAATCGTGGAAGAGGCTGGCGCGACTCTGATTCGAGTGACCAATGATTTGGGTGGCGTCCCGAGAGTGATAAAATTCAGGTATGGGGATAACTAAAAAAAGGGTTGACGACCCGCTTGAATAAAAAAGATTAACGGGGCAATCTCACCTTGTTCACACAAATCGGACAAATCTGGAAGATGATCAACACAAGATGTTGCGGTGTGAACAGGTTCAGAAAACTACATGAAGTAGTCCTTGGAATTAAAAGGACTTTTCAACTTATCCACAATCGGATAAGCTGAGAGTGAGTTTTACCGAATCAAGGGAAACAAGTTAGGAGAGCACATGAGATACGGATCAACCGCACGCAGAGTACGAAGCAATAACGGAAGCAACAACGGTGGGAACAACCCAAACCGTGGTGGCGGGAATAATGGCGGCGGAAACCAACCGCGCCGCACATTTACCAACAAAAACAAAGTATTCGATAGCAATGGCCCAGATGTACGCATACGCGGTACAGCTTACCAAATTATCGAAAAATACCTGACTTTGGCAAAAGATTCAGCCTCAGCCGGTGACCGCGTTCTGGCAGAGAGCTATTTGCAATATGCTGAACATTATCAACGCATCATTTCCTCATGGGAAGATGAATATGCACCGGATCCTTTTGACCCACGTTACGAAGAGACTTCGGCAGCTTATGTTCAATACCTGTCCATGAAAGCCAGCCAGCCTGCGCCAACTGTGGAAGACGAAAATGAAAACTTTGGGAACCAACAAACATCTGATGATGATTTGGGGCTTCCGGGCAGTATTGTTGGAGCTCCACGAAACGCCGAAATGTCACAACAATCTAAAGAATTGGCAGACGCTTAATTAGTTTATGCTTATATATAATTGCGAAAAGCGGGCTGAGGCTCGCTTTTCAATTATCCGGTCACAATTCTAATTTTTGGAGGGACGATGCCAGTTGCGGTTTTTAAGGGATGGATGGGCATTGCTTGCCTTGCTCTTCTGGGCTTAAGCAATTACATCATTGAATATTTAGGGCCCGATGCCTTGGTCAAATTCAATTTGCATGAATTGGGCGCCACCCTCTACCTTGGGGCAGTCCTGTCGCTTCCTTTAGCAGGGTTATCCTTAAAGGAATGGAGAGCGACCAAAAAACAGTCGCAAAGTGTATTTTTTATACCTGTTCATTTCTTTGTCATCATTTTGGCTATTTTGGGGTATATTTTCCGCGATTATGTTCTGCCAGAAGCTGTACCGTACGATGTTTAGAGAAAATCGCTAAATCGGCGACTTTCTTGAATTTGAAAGCAGGGGAAACTCCCTGCTTTTTATTTGACACACCCCCTCATATTATGTAATTTAAATTTCCAGTCATCAGGAGGTTCACTTGAGTATCCTAACGATTATTCAATCCTTGTCCGGAGTTTATGCTCAAGCCGCAAGCGGAATAGAGCAGTTTTTCCATGACACCCAGAAAATGGAAGATGCCCGTCAGAAACAGAGGCTAATGAAGAAGCTTGAACTTAAACTGGAAGATTTGAGCGAGAATGGAACATTTTACAACCGCGTGAATTGCGAATTCGATTGTGCAGGAAGCATAGAAGAAAATAATTTCTATATTTCTATTCGTGCTTCCTACAGCAGGCCGCGCAGAGATGATCCCAAAAAATTTGTCGAGGGATGTTCTAAAACATTTTCTATAGATTGCGCCTCGTGGAAAACTTTGACGAGAGATCTAAAAGATTTTGCGTCTCAATACACAGAGCTATATGCGCAGGCTTATCCAGAAGACATAGAAACAAAAAGATGGAAACTAAATAAAATCTTTTCTCCTTTGCTGAAAAGGGCAGAGGAAAATGTGAAAGCTGAATTCATCATCTGTCACGCCAGAGAACCTTTATAGGGTGAGGGATATATACAAAATGGCTTGGAGCCCAATTGATAAGCTTATTGCTTTTCTTTTCCGTTCCTTTCAGGGAGCGGCAGTAGATGTTTCGCAAGAAGAATTAAGAGAAGATCTGGTCGAGGATGCTTGTCTGGAATTAGATGAATTTGCGATGAGAAAAGGATCCCCTATCAGGGTGTGTCTAGATCTTGATCGGATTGATGATGAATTTGATGTTTTGCCCTACCAACTCCTTTCTGGGTATGATGTGGTTGATACTATATGGATTGATATTTCATCCGATGAAGCCGTTGCAAGTGGGCTGGAAAAATTAAAAAAAGCCTTCTTTCGTGAAGTTGATAAAATCACGCCGGAAATATCCCCTGTCTTGAACGAAGAAGGTTTAAAGTTATGATGATCATTCCATTGATTCAAACAGTAAGGCGATTAGCCGCAACGGCCTATCGGGAGTTATTTGAGCCCCCTAGCGAGGCCAAGCAGTGCGAAGCCTATTTTCGGAAAATATTATCGTTTATGGAGAGAAAAGGCGGACATCTGGCAAGAGTTGGATTTCGAGAATATTTCAATGAAAGAACCGCAGAGAGTGGTTTTAGCATCTGCATTAATTACTATGTTAAAGGGAAGAGAAATGTTTTTGTTCCTCAAAACCATTTTTATAGTGTGGATACTTCAAACTGGAAAAATCTGGCGCGCGATCTCGCTATTCTAGGTGATAAATTCGAAGATGCCGCCCAGAAAACTTCAAAAGCATTCAATAATACTGCCCGCGATCCGGATGTTGTAAATTTAATGGACGAATTTAATCAATATCTTGCCGTTGTAAAAGAGAATGCAAAAAAAGTTAATGCCCCACATCACACCCCTTGACCAATAGAAATAAATTCCTATATCCTAAGAAGTATATCCATTACAAGTCTGGCGGAGTGATCCGTCTTGGATTAAGATGATGGTCTAAATTTTTAGAGGATAAATTATGGATTTCGATCGTTTTAGTGAAAAATTTCGTTCCCTGTTGCAAAAGGCGCAAACACTTGCCATGCGCTCAAAACACCAGTCTTTGGAACCCGAGCATCTTTTGAAAGTCATGATGGAAGATGAAGATGCACAAATTCTTCGTCTGATTAAAACCGCTGGCGGAGACTCCTCAAAACTCAAAAAAAATATCGAGCAATCGCTTGCAAAATTACCTGCGGTCGAAGGGCCGGGGGCAGGGGGATTGCGTCTGTCGAACGACCTCGCCAAAATCATGGACAGTGCGGAACAACTGGCGGAGAAAGCAGGCGATAAATTCCTGACATCCGAACGCGTGTTGCAGGCGATGACCCTTGCGAAAGCAAGCGAGGTCACAGGACATCTGGAAGAATCCGGTGTGACTGCCGCACATATGAACACCGCCATCAACGAACTCCGCAAAGGGCGTACTGCCGATAGCGCGAATGCCGAAGACACGTTCGACAGCCTGAATAAATACGCAAAAGATATGACGGCATTGGCGCGCGAAGGAAAGCTTGATCCTGTGATCGGGCGTGATGAAGAAATCCGCCGCACGATACAGGTACTCTCCCGCCGCACCAAAAATAATCCTGTGTTGATTGGTGAGCCTGGGGTTGGGAAGACTGCGATTATCGAAGGTCTGGCGCAACGTATTGTGAATGGCGACGTTCCTGAATCCCTTCGCAACAAAAAATTGATGTCACTGGATTTGGGTTCACTGATTGCCGGTGCGAAATTCCGTGGGGAATTTGAAGAGCGTTTGAAAGCTGTTCTGGATGAAATCAAAAACGCATCGGGTGAAATTATTTTGTTCCTCGATGAATTGCACACACTTGTCGGTGCGGGTAAAGCCGATGGCGCGATGGATGCGGGGCAGATGTTGAAACCTGCACTCGCACGCGGTGAATTGCACATGGTTGGGGCAACGACGCTTGATGAATACCGTAAACATATTGAAAAAGATGCGGCACTCGCACGACGTTTCCAACCTGTGTTCGTGAGCGAGCCGACGGTTGCCGACACCATCTCTATCCTCCGCGGGCTTAAAGAAAAATACGAAGCTCACCACGGGGTGCGGATCACGGACGGCGCGATTGTTGCCGCCGCCAATTTGTCCAACCGTTATATTACCGACCGTTTCTTGCCCGATAAGGCGATTGATTTGGTGGACGAAGCGTCATCCCGCCTGAGAATGGAAGTGGATAGTAAGCCAGAGGAAATTGACGAGCTTGACCGCCGTGTCATCCAACTCAAAATCGAACGCGAGGCCCTCAAAAAAGAAACAGATGTTGCGTCCAAAGACCGCCTTGTGAAACTGGAGGAGGAATTAAAAGATTTAGAAAGCAAATCCGCAAACCTCACCGCGCAATGGCAGGCCGAAAAAGACAAGGTCAATAAAGGCCAACGCCTGACCGAGGAATTGGACAAAGCCCGTATCGAATTGGAACAAGCGGAACGCGATGGCAAATGGGAAAAAGCCAGTGAATTAAAATATGGCCGTATCCCGCAGTTAGAGGCAGAGTTACAAGCCGCCGCCGATTCATCTGTCAAAAACATGATCAACGAAGAAGTGACTCCCGATGATATTGCGGGTGTTGTATCGCGCTGGACAGGTATTCCCGTTGATAAAATGATGCAGGGGGAAAATGCCAAACTCCTTGGTATGGAATCGAAATTAGAGGCGCGTGTGGTCGGTCAATCCGAAGCGGTGAAAGCCGTTGCCGCCGCCGTACGCCGCGCACGGGCAGGGTTGCAAGACCCACATCGCCCGATTGGTTCATTCCTGTTCCTCGGCCCCACAGGCGTCGGGAAAACCGAACTCACCAAAGCTCTCGCCGAATTTTTATTCGATGATGACACGGCGATGATCCGCATTGATATGTCTGAATATATGGAGAAACATTCGGTTGCCCGCCTGATCGGTGCGCCTCCGGGCTATGTCGGGTATGAAGAGGGCGGAGCATTGACCGAGGCCGTGCGTCGTCGTCCGTATCAAGTCATTCTTTTCGATGAAATTGAAAAAGCTCATGCCGATGTATTTAACATCCTTCTCCAAGTTCTGGATGATGGGCGTTTGACAGATGGTCAGGGACGCACCGTTGATTTCTCGAACACTGTTTTGATTATGACGTCGAACCTTGGCGCAGAAAATCTTGCCAACCAAAAAGAAGGCGAAGATGTCGAGAAAGTGCGCGGCAAAGTCATGGAGGAAGTCCGCAAATTCTTCCGCCCTGAATTCCTGAACCGCCTCGATGAAATCTTATTGTTCCGCCGCTTGGGTCGCGCCCAGATGGCAGGGATTGTGGACATTCAACTCGGCAACCTCCGCAAACTTCTGGAATCGCGCCGTATTGAACTGGACATTTCCGACGACGCCAAACTCTGGCTCGCCGACAAAGGATATGACCCTGCGTATGGCGCAAGACCCCTTAAACGCGCCATCCAAACCAACCTCCAAAACCATATGGCAGAAATGATCCTGCGCGGTGAAATTCCGGATGGGTCGAGGGTTACAGTGGGCGAGAAAAAAGGCCAGCTTACTTTTGAAATAAAAGCTGCATAAATCAAGCGAGGCAGGGAACCATATCCCTGCCGCATGGTTTGGCATGATTAAAGCCAGATTACATGTGAGCAAATAGATGAGGTTATCAGATTTCATTCGTCAAAATCAGGAAGCAATCACCATCCAATGGGTTGAATTCGCGAAAACTGCAAGCCCCGCCAGTCGTCATATGACTGTTGTAGAATTGAAGGATCATATAAAAGAAATTCTGTCCTTTATTGCCCATGATATAGAGAGCCCTCAAACAGAAAAACAACAGGTCACAAAGTCCTATGGTGAAGGCCCCAAAGAAGGGTTGGATAATGATAGTGCTGCGGAAACGCACGCAGTGCTGAGATTAGAAGACGGATTTGATATAGACCAGATGGTTTCAGAATACCGTGCTTTACGCGCCAGCATTATCAAGCTGTGGAGAACAGAACATAATGATGTCAGCCATCAGGATATGGAAGATATTATCCGATTTAATGAAGCCGTTGACCAGACTATCGCGGAGTCAGTGAGGAGATACACAAAAAGAATTGATCATTCGAGAAATATGTTTCTGGGCATTTTGGGGCATGATTTAAGAAACCCTATCGGTGCAGCATCAATGTGTGGTCAATTAATGATTGCCAAAGGAACTCTTGATTCCAAAATGACAATTCTGGCGGCTCAGGTGATTGATAGCACTGCGAGAGCCAATATCATCATTAATGATCTTCTTGATTTTACGCGCGCAGGTGTCGGTTCTGGATTGACGGTTAGCAAAGAGCTGGCAGATATGGGCATCATTGCACAGCGTCTTGTTGACGAGATGGTCGCGATTAGTAAAGGTCGCAAAATTAATCTGGATATGAAAGGCGATATGCAGGGTGAGTGGGATGTCTCACGAATAGAACAGGTGTTTTCGAATTTAATTGGCAATGCCCTGCAATATAGTTTTGAGGGGACACCAATCGCCGTTATCATTGATGGCACCGACAAGAATGATATTAAAATTATGGTTCATAATCAGGGCATTCCCATTCCAACGGATAAAATGACAAGAATATTTGATGCTTTGACCCGCGCCACAACCGGAGGCGAAGAGAGAATCGGATCAACTAATCTCGGTTTAGGACTCTATATCACAAAAGAAATTGTTATCGCCCATCAGGGGACGATCAAGGTGACGTCCTCGCAGACAGAGGGTACTATCTTTACTGTAATATTACCGCGAGCCTAAATTAAGCCCTTATGCCATGCGTAACTGATATATTTATATTGCAAAAATCACATGGCTGGTGTTAGCATCTGCAGCATAAATCATTCATTTATGTTTATGGAGAAGTTGACGTGATTGCTGCTGATATTGCTTGGATGCTGATGGCGACGGCCTTGGTTTTACTGATGACCCCCGGGGTTGCGTTCTTTTATGGGGGGATGGTTCCTCTGCGCAGCGTGGTGTCCACCAAATTACAAAGTTTCGCTTCGATGGGCTTTGTGACGCTTTTATGGGCTGTTTGCGGGTATTCTTTGGTGTTTTCGGGCGATGAAGGCGGGTTTATCGGTAATTTTGACTATTTTATGCTCTCAGGAGTGGGGATGGAGCCTAATCCATCCTATGGACCGACCATTCCACACGTCCTTTTCATGTTATTTCAGGCAACTTTTGCCATTATTACCCCTGCATTGATCACCGGTGCGGTTGCCGAACGTGTTCGGTTTAAGGCGTGGTTGGTGATTATGTCCCTCTGGTCAATGATGGTGTACGTGCCGGTTGCGCATTGGGTTTGGGGGCCCGATGGATGGATCGCCAAAATGGGGGGATTGGATTTTGCGGGCGGGATGGTTGTTCATATGACATCCGGTTATGCAGCTTTGGTTGCCGCCGTGATGCTGGGCAACCGTAAAAATTTCAGACCGGATGAACATAATAGTTTTTCCGCACTGATGGTTCTTCTGGGGGGAACTTTATTATGGTTCGGGTGGATCGGGTTTAACGCTGGTTCTGCGCTTGCAGCCAATGGTTTGGCAGCACATGCGGCAGCCACCACCATTCTTGCCGCCGCCGCCGCCATGTCAACATGGATGATCTGCGATTGGACGGTTCATGGGCGACCAACTGCGGTTGGGTCTGCTGTTGGTGCGGTTGCTGGACTGGTTGCAATTACACCGGGGGCAGGGTTTGTGTCCTTACAATCCGCGATGTTTATCGGGGTGATTACGGCCGTTATCTGTAATTATGCGACGCGCCTTGTTAAGAACAAATTGAAAACAGATGACACAGTTGACGTATTCGCTTGTCACGGAATTGGGGGGACAGTTGGGGCTATCCTCACCGCTGTCTTTGCATCATCCGCCGTAAACCCTGCGATTTCAGATGGGTTGATATATGGAGAAACCAAAATTTTCTTCGCCAACGTGATCGGGTCGATGGTTGTGATTGTCTATACCATGGTCATGACCTATATCGTTTTCAAAGTTGTCGGGTTATTTATGAAAGTCCGTGTTAGCGAGGAAGATGAAAAAACTGGGCTGGATGCCACACAACACGGCGAAAAAGCCTTTATTTTACGGTAATGCCCGAATATTCACAAAAAGCCCCATATCGGGGCTTTTTTATTGGGTGAGAGTCTATTATCATCTGGTTTCTTTTATTCACTCAGATGGATTCTTTTATGATGTCGAAAAATCATTTCCTGCCTTTGCTTTTTCTGTTCTGTGCGCCTTTATTAGCCGCATGCTCAACCATTACCAACGGATCATCCCAACAGGTTAGTTTTAAATCTGTGGGGGCAGAGGATGCGTATTGCGACATTCTGATCGGCGCAAATGATTATAAGTACAATGTACGTCCGCCACAAACCATATGGGTTCAAAGATCAAGAAAACCAATGTTTATCACCTGTACTGCACCGGGCAACAGAACCAAGAATGCCGTCATTGAATCAGGCATCGCCAGCACCGCTTATTTGAACGGCGTGACGGCTGGTGCTACCCTCGCATGGGATGCAGAATCAGGCGCCATGTATGCCTATCCCGAAGAAGTCGTGATCGATTTCTCCTCCACCCTTGCCAAAGACCAACCTTTGCCATCCTATGAGAACAAAGGCGCGTTAGATTCAAAGGCGCAGGGAATTGAATATATGGGCCAAGATACTCCCGCTTTACCAACCGACGCCGCAACCGCCGCCCGTTACAAAGCGGCCTATGAAGATGCCGCCCGCCAAGACGCCTTAGACGCTGCAAACGCCAAAGAAAGAGAACGTCGCATCAATGAAGTTGAGGGCGGATTCTATGGTGATAAAGGCGCCCCTGTGGTGAAAAAAGCCAACCCAGAGGTTCAAATCGCACCTTTATCCGAAGCTGCGCCTGCCGCGAAAACACTCACGGCAAGACCTCTTACACAGCAGGATAATGCTATTGCCGTCCCACAGACCAATCCGAAATTGGGTAAGCCTATTTTTCCTGACTCCAACACGTTTTAGAGGATAAGGTTTCTATGCCGTCCTATTTCTTTTGTGGCATTGGGGGAAGCGGTATGCTTCCTCTGGCAATGATTCTACGCGGGCAGGGCGCCAAAATTTCCGGCTCTGACCGCGGACATGACCAAGGCCGCACGCCAGAGAAATTTGCCTATCTGGAAAAACAGGGCATTTCAATCGTCCCACAAGACGGCTTAGGGCTCACCAAGGATTTTGATGCGTTGGTGATTTCTAGTGCGGTTGAAGATACCATCCCCGAGGTCAAACGCGCCAAAGAGATCGGTGTGCCGATTGTAAAACGCGCCGAATTGCTGGCGCAATTATTCAACGCCGCAAAGATCAAAGTTGGCATTGGCGGCACAAGCGGAAAATCCACAACCACCGGAATGTTGGCGTGGATTTTAAAAGAGGCTGCACTCAACCCAACAGTTATGAACGGCGCCAACTTCCTCAATTTCGTGTCGCCTGAAACCCCGTTTGCATCGGCCTTGGTGGGTGACAAGGATGTTTTTGTGACTGAATGTGATGAAAGTGACGGGTCGATTATACTGTATCACTCATCGATTGCCGTCCTCAACAACATCGCTCTCGACCATAAACCTGTCGAAGAATTAAAACCGATCTTCGCCCAATTTTTGAACCAGTCCCAAAAACAGGTTTTAAACATCGATAATCAGGCCGTGGCAGAGATGGCAAAGGACTATGCCGCCACGTCTTTGACAGTCGGAATTGACAATCCAAATGCCCAATTAACCGCCACTTCCCTTCGCCACTCCCCCGACGGAATTTCCGCACAAATTCAATATGTTACGGGTGATGGTAGGGGGCTAGAAAAGGGGCTTGAGAGGGGTGAAATATCCCTCAAAGTAATCGGTCGCCACAACATTGAAAATGCCCTCTGTGCCATAGGGGCGGCCTTGTTATGTGGTGTTAGCCTGAGTGATTGTTGCCGTTCTTTGAACGGTTTTCTGGGGGTTGGTCGCAGATTGCAGACCATTAAAAAATCAAATAATATCAGTATTATAGATGATTTTGCTCATAATCCAGATAAAATAACCGCCTCACTCCGTTCATTAAACGAGTTTTCTGGCCGATTGCTGGTGATGTTCCAGATGCATGGCTATGGGCCATTCCGACTGATGAAAAACGAACTGATGGAAGCCTTTCTGAACGGCCTTAAAAAGGGCGACATATTCTATATGCCAGACGTCCTCTATATGGGCGGCACAGTCGATAAATCATATACATCTCAAGACTTTATAAAAGAATGTGAAAGTAAAGGTTTAAAGGCAATCTACACCCCGACACGCGAAGAGATCGGCAAAATGATTGAATCCGAAGCCAAGTCAGGCGACCGTATTGTCATTATGGGGGCGCGGGACGACACGCTCACGGAATTTGCGAAGTCTATAAAGATTTAGGCCAACATATCAATGGCGTTCAAACGATTGGCGGGGCGCAATTGAACCTTTTCAGTCTTGTTATTATCTTGATCGGCCTGTTTCAAAAGGGTTGCAAACGATACTTTCTCTGTCGTTCTATTTTCCACAGCCTGAGCGGTTGCAGATTTCACAGCCCTGAAATTCGGGCCATGCATCCACTTTTCGAACTCATCTTTTTCAGATGTGGTGTCGATCGAATTAACGCGTATGTTTGAATAGCCAACAATCGGCGACGCCATAACAATCCTCGTAATTTCAATGTGTGATTACGATATAGTGCGTTGCGATATAGATGTCAATGATTTCGTTAATATTTTGTTAATGATTTGTTAGAAAAAGCGAATTTTTATTACAACCCTTTGTTCTTTTGTAATTGCCAGAGCTCTTCCCATTCGGTGGGAGACAGCCCCTTCAAATCTTTATTTTTGAGTTTAGCCTCCGCCTCCATCCCACTGAAACGATTGTAAAATTTGTTATTTGCCCTGCGGAGGGATTCTTCGCAATCCAGATCCAATCTACGTCCCAATTGCACCACCGAAAACAGGACATCACCCAGTTCTTCATCTTGCTTATCACGCGATCCGGAGATGAGTTCGGCTCTGAACTCATTCAATTCCTCAATAATCTTATCAATCACATCCTCTGTTTTTTCCCATTCAAAGCCAACCTTTGCAGCCTTTTTCGAGATTTTATGGGTGCGGAGCAGGGAAGGGAACGCGACAGGAACATCATCCAGAATAGACTCTTGCGGACGTTGTGCCTTGGCCTCTTTATCCTTTTGCGCCTGCCAGATGACCATAACATCTTCGGCGGATTTGGCATCTTTATCGCCAAAAACATGAGGGTGGCGTGATACCAATTTATTGGACAGGGTTTCCACGACATCATTAAAGTCAAACAAGCCTTGTTCCTTAGCCATTTGCGCGTGAAAAACAACCTGCAACAATAGGTCGCCAAGTTCTTCTTTCAAATCGCCCATATGCCCACGGTCAATGGCATCAACAACCTCGTAAGCTTCCTCAAGCGTACATTTGGCAATCGATTTAAAATCCTGCTCAATATCCCAAGGGCATCCGTTTTCCTTGTCACGCAACCGCGCCATAATGGATAAAAGGGCGGACATGGTTTGTTCTGTTGTGGAGGTCATATCAAAATAGGTCTTTCTAAAGGGGGATTAGTTTTTTCAATAAATTTAATCCAAAAATTTTTGTCTTAATTCAGGAGACAAGAGGGGGCATAGTGAATCAGGGCGCGCAAAAATCTTCTTTCGAATTTTTCCAATCGCCGTGTAAACTATATCTCTCAAAGGTTTTGGAATAAGCTGTAATAGATTTCCTATTGATCTCCAGAAACCACCCATTCCCACCAGCATCATTATGATCGCCGTTGATTTTAGATAAATGCCCCCGTTTTCGGTAACCAGAACAATGCTGTCAGGGAAAGAGTTGATTTCGTTCTGAGAAAATTTTGTTCTTATATGTTCACCCTGTAAGGACGAGAAGGAAATAATATCTTTCTTATCTTCGGCCACCAAGAATCTTATAACAGCATGGCAGAAACCGCACTCTCCGTCGTAATAAAGCATCATCTTACCAACGCCTAATTTAGGCTTTATCCAAGCTGGGTTGAAAGTGAAAAGATGAAAAATAATCATTGCCGCGGTCAGATCCAAAAAATTCAAACACAGGGCAAACCCTAATTGAATTAAAGCCATTAAACTCCAAAGGATAGGGCGTAGTTTTGGTATGATTGATAAAGGCGCAAAAAGTAGTTCAATAAATAAAACCGCCCACGTCAGCAAATTCAGAAAAATGGGCGGAAGTGATAGCAAGAAATCCCGTAAAAAGTAATCACGAGCAAGTGGATTATTCAAAACAAAATTAATATTGTCTCCAGCAATCCAAGAGGGGCTTAGAAGCTTCGTGTACCCACTATAACTATAGGTTAAAGCAAGCACTAACCATCCTGCCAGAATGACATCTTTCGGCATAATCCAATGACGTCCAACATCACTTAATCCCTTCGCTTCAACAGAGCCGTAAGGAGCCTTTGGTATAAACGCTATACACAACAACATAAAACCTACATAAGGCAAGGCTGGGTTTGCAATTAGCGGGTTTCTTCCAAAAAGACAGGCAAGAACATATAAAATCCAAAGAGCTGCAATCTTCGTTTTATACCCGCACGCGAGCATCATTGAGCCAATCAACCCAGAAATGATTACGCTCTGAACAAAGACAGGGGTGTCATTCATTAAAAATATATTGGGAAAAATATGAATGATTGGACTTAAAGAGGCGTTCGCTAACATCCCCTCTGAAGAAAATATTTCAGGGGCCCATGGAATGAGATCCCAAAAATGGATGAACAAATACATTCCTAAAAAAAATCGGAATAAACTAAACTGTCCGCCTGTCCAGCCATTCTCAAAAGCAAGAAATTTCATATTTTAGTTTCCATTGTGAGTCAGAGGGAAGTTTCTGGCGGGGCTGCAATCTAATTGTTACAGGCCCCTTAATATCTTTTGGATTGACGCCCAGCTCCGAAAGAATAGGGGCATCGTTACAAAGGGCAAATTTGGCGACACTTTCAAACATTGGGCGCGTTGTTTCATTTGCGCTTAATATGGGTCCGTATGAGAGAGCTGCACCATAGGCGTTGCGCCGATTATAAGGGCCAAGAATTCCATGATAGTATTCTTTAGGAGTGATTTTTAAACTATGTTTTGCACCGTTCCAATCATTCCAGTCTAAAAAAAACTCGGAGGAATATGTTTCAAACCCATTGTGTGCTGTAAATACTTTAGGAGCAGGGGATGCTTGAAGCGCAAGACCAAAAGCCTTGAGAGATTGAATTTTAAAAACATCCCCCATCATTTGAAGGCATCCGACAATCATCAAAAAAATGAAAACCGGATAACGAAGTGTGTCTTTCAAATTTTTCTCGTTAGTTTTTTTTAAGAACATCATGACCTAATAACATTTCTTTAAGCTGTTTTTCTCGATCCATTGAAAACCCACAATTTCCTTCAAAATTTTTAGGGTTATGAAATGTTCCAAATAACATATCCCACAGAGGTAAGTCTGAAAAATTTTGTCGATGCCATCCCTCTTTATGATGAATGCAATGACTTTCTGGCCTTTGAAAAATAAAGCCTAACCAATAAGGCGTTTTAATATTCCAATGATAAATAAGCTCGCCTAAGCCTGTTAGCAAGACAGCTAAAGAAGCCGACGCAGGAGTTAAGCCAATCCCTAGATAAAGAATTGCACTGGATAAGCACCCATTGATAAGAATTTCTGCGGGATGCTTATAAAAAGAAGTTATAATCTCAATTCTTTGGGCACTATGGTGCACTTGATGGAGATGATTCCACAGAAATTGAGACTCATGTCGCCAACGATGCCACCAGTAGTAAATAAAAGTTATAACAAAATAACCAAAGAAAGCTCCACCTGTCTGACCAAAAGCATTTTCAGCACTCCATAAGGCTTTTCCAACAAACCATTTATCCCATGTATAGGTAGCAATAAAAACAGTAGCAACTTGAAACCCATTTAAAAGAGCGGCTCTAAGCCACCACCCAGATATTTTCTTCCAGGCTCTTCCTGGTTTTACGATTTCGATAGCCATCATTATAGCAGCAACCAATGTAACTAAAATTACTACAGGCATGATTGTTCTCGGGGTTTAAAATTTTACAAAGAATCAAAAAGGGATTTTAAAAATATTACCTTTTTTCCAAAGGAATGATAAGCGCAATAAAGCTCAGTAACCCTGAAATAGGGGGCAACCGAGAGGGCTAATACTGGGCGTAGGCCTTCCGCCAGATCATCTGAGAAAAGCCTCAGATTTCATTGGCGGTGCACATCTAGATACATCGCCTCTATTTTGTTGCAAAGTAATACGATTTTATATATAACACGCTCACGGTAAATATGAGGCAGAATTTTGCCGTATTTATGCCGCCAACCCTTTGAATCTATTGGTATAAATTCATTGGAGTTGAAAAGCTTAGAGTTTAGATCTTTAGGGATGTGTCACTTAGTGTTTTGGAGTAAGTGTTTAGGGATGAGTACAATAAATTCTATTCAAGAAGATAACCTTAAATTTATAGAGCAACTTGTTAAAAAAATTAAGCCTGACCTTAAAGGATCAGTGGCCTATATCAAAAGTGGTTGGGAAAATCTAGCTTTTGGCATAGAAGATTATGTCGTCCGACTTCCAAAGAATGAGAGTGCCCTTAATGCTCTTTATCGCGAAGAACAATTCTGCCAATATGTTTTGGCGCTCATGCCCCCCTTAGCTACGCCTGATCTGACTGTCCATGAAGTGGATGGCTATCCCTTTTCCCTCCACCGAAAAATCGGGAGTAGGTTATTTACGCGAAGGGAATACGAAGGTTTAACAAGCTATGGGAGAGATGAAGCGGCTGAGAAATTGGCTGCCTTTTTTATGCTTATGCATGAAACGCCGCTGAATTATGCAGAAACGACTCTTCGTGCGCCAAAACGCCCAGGGCCGAGTTCTTACGAAAGAATGGCTCAAACCGTTGAGGAACGACTAGATCAGAATCTTAAAGAATTTGGACATGCTATTGTTAGGGAATACCAGAGCTGGCAGACAGAAAAGCCGCAATTGGTTTTTGGACATTTTGATCTCCACGATGGAAATATAGGCGCCGATTCGAATGGTAGTTTAGTAGGGGCGTTTGATTTCGCCGATTGCGCCATCGGCGATGTCCATGCCGATTTCGCGCCTCTTTTCTATATTAGTCCTGATTTGGCATACAACACGGTAGCCCGTTATGCCACCATGACAAATAAAGTTATCGATCCGCGTCGTATTGCGGTTGCAGGGGCCATGTGCGAAATCTCGGATCTGTCCGGAGATCGCATATCGCCTGAATCGGATGATTTTTTTAACCAAAAACTTAATGAATGGCGTATTGCGCTTTCTGGCGGGGTCCATTTTCACGGCCCAACCCTTCAACGCCAATTTCACATTTAAGCCTTTTGAATGGCTTTACTGGTACGGCAGAAATAATCCAGAAAGGGATTTGAAACTATGCAAGATTTGACTGATTTCGCGAATACTCTGGCCGACGAGGCCGCGATGATTATAGCACAATATTTCCGCCAACAGGTTGCCGTTGACCACAAGACAAAAAACGATCCTGTCACCGTTGCTGACCGCGCGGTCGAACAAAAGATGAGGCAGATGATCGAGGAGCGATATCCTGATGATGGTATCCTTGGCGAGGAGTTCGGCGTCAAGGATAGTCGAAACGGTCGTGTCTGGGTGCTCGACCCGATTGACGGTACTAAATCCTTTATCATCGGCCGCCCAAGTTTTGGTACACTGATCTCATTATGGGATGGCGACACAGCGTTATTGGGGGTGATTGACCAACCAATTACCAAGGAACGCTGGATCGGCGTTCAGGGGCAGGCGACAACATTTAACGGTCAGGCTGTCCATGTACGATCCTGTCGTGATCTGCGGCAAGCGCGAGTTGGCTCGACCACCCCGCGATATATGACTCCATCGCTGATAAACGAATTAAATGAAAAGGTTGATTTTATTGCTTGGGGCGGGGATTGTTACCTTTATGGCCTGCTGGCTGGCGGGAACCTCGATATCGTCATTGAACAACATCTTGAGCCCTTTGATTATGCAGCCTTGGTTCCGGTTGTTCACGGTGCCGGTGGGTTGATGTGCGACTGGGAGGGGCGGCCTTTAACATTACAATCTAATGGACAGGTCGCAGCCTTTGGTGACTCCTCTTTAAAAGACGAAATATTATCAATGTTAAAAAACATTTGATAGCGCCGAAGCGGGGGTTTTCTTTTTCTAAACATCCCAAGTTTTCCCTACAGATCTGCGTATCATCGGCATAGGAGGAGTCATTTCAGATTCTGCTTCTTCGGCGGGGATTGATGGATTAGTAGCGTAGTAGTGATAGATGGATTTGATATGGTTTTGTAGGCGTTTGGCTTCATCTTTGTCAATCTGCACCTTATACTTATCAGATAAATATAAAGCGGTATCAACACATCCTTTGGGGATATTATATCCTGTTGTGTATGAGAATCTTAAGGCGATTTCTGGTGTAAAAATACTTTCCTGCATAATGTCATGACATTGGTGAGCATAATTTTTGAGCGCCATCAGATCTTGTTCAGCATTTGGATGCTTGCGCTTTGCTATTGTTTTTGTCCATGCGGCAATCATATTGGGATAATAACGAGCATCGGCTGGCAGGCCTTGTTTAGTAAACAGGCTAGCATGAAAACTTTCAGCAAATTGCCAAGCTTGTCCTGATGTTTCTTGCAGGCATTCTGCGTGGCCCTTAAATGTTTTTAGACGATCTGTTGAACAGAAATGTTGCAATTTGGAATTTGCTTCTGCCGATGATCTATAATTTGGTTCGCTTTCAGCGTAGGAAGTAGATTGGGTGATTGATAGAATAGATAAGGCAGTGCCAATAAAGGCGTTCCGCAGTACAGCGGCATTTTTATTTATCATGATGTGATCCTGTTCAACTATTTTTATTTATTCATTTATTTTTATCATAGGCAGATAGAACCAAAAAGACGGAATCATATATTTTGAAGCAGTTCTTTGTTGTGCAGCGCGAATTCTGATTTAATCCCGTGTGGATAGAAATAGAATGGGCGCTATCTGTAGCTAATGTTGCAACAAAATAGAAATGTCACAGATTGAGCAAAGCAGGAATGTCACCTTTA